>ENA-OSET01004150-OSET01004150.1-sediment-metagenome-genome-assembly--contig:-NODE-4150-length-12966-cov-3.698115_pt1 | contig 12966 bp, 9 predicted proteins | sample MGYA00237882_ERZ534229 | MGnify/ENA primary metagenome ERZ534229 (study PRJEB26408, sample SAMN06266212) | sediment metagenome | isolation source: Hudson Canyon methane seep mesocosm | place: USA:Hudson...
CGTAGGTATTCCAAAGTGTTATTTGTGTGTTTAGACAGGCTACGCTGTTGATTAGGGTCTTCAGATAAGGTCATATCAGTCACTTTTATGGGTAAGCGGTCGTCCATTTCGGCACTGTTTTGGACAAAGTGGGAAAGTGCAGCAAGCTGTTGGTCACCATACTCAAAGAATGAAAAAACCGTATGATTGATACTCGCATCAAGTTGCAATTCGTTATCACTGTAATTTGTTGCAATATGCACTTCATGAAATGCAAATTGAGGGATTTGCTTAATTTCTTTTACGGAGTAGTTACCATCCTTTTTATTGGTCATGACATAAAGTGAATATGAAAGTGTTAAGGCTTTACCTTCTATAGACTCATTTAGTTGGCGTTTCTCGATTACCGCGTTGATAAACTGGCTGATTGATGACTGAAAAACCTCTTCATTATCACAAGGCATTGAAAAACATAATAAGCTTCCGTGCTCATCCAGTACGATCACTTCAATACCTGTTTTTATACGTGAGTAAAATACTTGAATGCATTGGTATTTTGAAAGTTCAAGTGCCGTGCGCAGACTCAAAGATTTTTGCTGAGCAAAAGTGTCTAAAATAATTGGGCTATAGTGGCGAACACTTTGTGATAGGTAAGTTAAGGCGCTTTGTTTTGATTCAAATGCAAGATATCGAAACTGTTCATCAATGCGCTGCAATACATATATCTTATCTTCTACATCAATAATATAGCGGGCTTGTTGTATTTTTCCGTTGGAGAAAAAAGCTCTTTTTGTATCAGCAAATAAGTTACGAACACGATCAGCGATTGCTTTGGCTCTCTGTGGGCAAAAGCAGTGTACAGTTAAGTGGCAATCTGAGGCCCCGGGTGTTGATAGTTGTTCCAGACAAACTTGTAAATAAGATTGTAAATTTTGCATCAGTGTTTCACCCATTTCATAACGATGAGCGGAGACTTCATTCCAGGAGTTTAGTGTAATTTGGTCAATTGTTTTTACGAGATTGTTGCGTTCTGAACTATAATCCAACGAATCATTTCGATCGCTTAGACGGTGCATACCTAGTTCGCTCATGGTTGCCATGGGGTCGACGCCAACATTAACAAATAACACGAGTGATTTTACATAAGCCGGGTTTTGAAATTGTATTTGGGGTACTTTTTCTAAAGGCAGAGGAATTTTCTCTTCCAGTACACGAATCATATTTTGGATTGTGAACAAATTTACCAAACTTTCGCCGGCCAGCAAGCTGAGCCGAGTTTCGTGGTTAATAATACCGTTGAAGTATAACCATGCGAGCAACTCTGTTAGGTTCGAAGTTTTTGTTAAATTTGTTTGAAAAGAGGCGTCTGATGCCGTGTGTAAGTCGCGATAGAGTAGCCAGCAATTTTTGTCACCATTAAATGCTTGTGAACTTGAGTGGTGAATGGCCAGATTTTCTTCCCATAAATTTGCTGCAATTCCAGGATTTATCAGTTCAACTTTGCCTGCTTTACGTTGGAAGGTTGCATATAATTTTCGACCCAATAGGTTTAAATCTTTGATGGTTATGCTGGATTTAATATTATGGGCGCGTGCATAATTTGAGAGAAAACGATAGCAATAAGAGAGTTCTGCCACGACTTCTTGTCGTTCCTGCGTTACTTGGTCTACTTTCCAGTTTGAGCGCTCATCAAGGTATTTGAATTTACTATCTGGCCATGCCCAGTTTTTAACTATTTTTTCTAAAGCCTTACGTTGCCAGGAGGCACTTCGTCCTGAGGGACGTTTTGATAATTTTTTGGCAACTTTCAGATAAAAACTTTTACGTAGCAAGTCGAGCCGTTTATGGTCTTTTCTGGTTACTAAGTAACTCTCAAGGCGGTAATAAATTAAAACATAGGGGTCTAGGTCTTCTATATTTAATTCGTCATCATAAACGGCTTGTTTAAAGGTTTGGCTTAAACTTGAAAAGTGGGGTAGTTCTTGAGCATATACTTCGGCCAATAATAGTTTTAGTACCGATTTATAGGGTGAGTCAATCCCTTTGTAAAGTTGCCAGAGACCTGCCCCCATTAGTTCACTTTTGGGTATGTTGGCAGCACTACCAAAGTCTAAAACCTCTGTTTCTTTCACAAAGCGCTTGGTTAGTAAGTAGCTTGTGATGGTTTGATAGTCTTTTTCCATACTGGGTGGAATGAGCCACCATAAAGGGTAGCGTCCTACCAGTAATATTGTTGTGCGATAGAACTCGTCGAGTAGTAAATAATGTTGTGCGGACCCGCTGCTCTCGGTATCCATATCGGGCGTTTTACCACCGGCTTTGAATTGTTCTGCGTTCATCAAGAAGGTATGTAACTCAAGTCCTGAGCTGTTGGCCCAATCATCTATTTTTTTTGCTTTTTCGTCGAGTAATTCAAGTGCCTCAGGCGATAAGTTAGGTGCATGGCATAGCCAAAGGTCGACATCACTTACTTCTGAGTGCGCTAAAGTGCCGGTACTTCCCATCATGAAAATTGAAAAAATCTGCGCTTTCGTACGTTTATCGGAGCGAAATTTAAATGTCTGACTAAACGTTTTTGCAATGCTGAGGGTCGTTTTATCCGGTTCATAGCCAGAGACCCCAACTGGTGCGTTACGCGAAACATACCCCGGTAATAGAGGGTGATTTACTTGATATAAAAGTGGGAGTACATGCAGTATATCTTGTTGCCGTAGTGTGAGGCCTTGAAGGGTTTTATCAAGACGGTCTGCATTCACAGCCAGAAAACGATCGCGTACCTGCTTTAGCAGTTTTCGATCAACGCCGTCGGAAAAGTCCGGGGCTATTTTATGTTTGTGCTTTTGTTTGAGGGCCGTCATAGATGTCTTTTACGCGTTTAACTTGGTCTGAAAAGGTGAAGAGTTTATTAGTATAGCGAATATAAATGAAAAGACGGGATGGGTTTGGTGTGGATTTGTAAGTAATTTCTGAGACTTGAGTTTATTATTTTGTATGGCAAGTTAAGTTCCCACGCTAGGCGTGGGAACTTAACCGTTAGCGTTTTTCCAAGCCCGCTAATACGCGATCAGCGGCGGCAAGAACTTGTTTGGGAGCTGTTCCACCTAGGTGGTCACGAGCATTCACTGAACCTTCGAGTGTTAAGACATCAAATACATCGGCATGGATCTGGTCGCTGAACTGTTGTAGTTCATCTAGCTCCATATCTGATAAATCTTTCGATTGCTCAATACCATAAGCAACGGCTTTACCTACAATTTCATGCGCATCACGAAATGCTACGCCATTAACTACAAGGTAGTCAGCCAGGTCTGTTGCCGTAGAGAATCCGCGTCGTGCTGCTTCACGCATACTTTCCGCTTTTACTTGAATAGCTGGAACCATATCGGCATAAGCACGTAAGCAGCCTTTAATCGTATCAAGTACATCAAACAGTGGTTCTTTATCTTCCTGATTGTCTTTGTTATACGCTAAAGGCTGTGCCTTCATGAGCATGAGCAACGACATTAAATGCCCTGTGACACGACCAGATTTTCCACGTACTAACTCTGGTACGTCCGGGTTCTTTTTCTGTGGCATGATGGAAGAGCCCGTACAGAAACGGTCAGGAAGGTCGATAAAGTTAAACTGTGCCGAGGCCCATAAAATTAACTCCTCAGAGCAGCGTGACAGGTGAATCATAACCAAGCTGGCAAAAGAGCAAAACTCAATCGCAAAATCGCGATCACTTACAGAATCCAAAGAGTTAGTGCTGGGGCGATCAAAACCAAGTAATTTAGCTGTTAACACTCTGTCAATCGGGTAAGTCGTACCGGCTAGTGCTGCGGCACCTAAAGGCATAATATTGACTCGCTTTCGACAATCCAATAAACGTTCATAATCGCGTTGGAGCATTTCATTCCATGCGAGTATGTGATGTCCAAAAGTAACAGGTTGTGCAGTTTGCAAGTGAGTAAAACCAGGCATGATGGTGCTTGCTTCTCGCTTTGCCAGATTTGCCAAGCCATTTTGGAGCCGTGTAATTTCAGCTGCAATTACATCTATTTCATCACGCAAATAAAGACGAATATCTGTGGCAACCTGATCATTTCGAGAGCGGCCTGTATGTAGTTTTTTCCCTGTGATACCAATTTTATCTGTTAAACGTGCTTCAATATTCATATGCACGTCTTCGAGCGTGACCGACCATTGAAACTCACCGGCTTCAATTTCAGCTCGAACTTCAGTTAAACCTGTAATAATTTGGTCTTTTTCTGCATCGGTTAATACGCCAACAGATGCTAGCATCGTGGCATGAGCGATCGACCCCTGAATGTCGTGATAATACAAGCGCTGATCAAAGTCGACCGATGCGGTAAATTGCTCGACAAAGGCATCTGTGGGTTCAGTGAATCGACCGCCCCAAGGTTTTTCAGTACTTGTGCTATCTGCATTTGTGTTGTCAGTAAGATTGCTTTCATTGCTCATGTTCAATTAACCACCTACACTCAAAATTACGGAGTCAAAATTTGCGGCATAGTATAACATGAAACCTCAACAACGTTTACATGATGAAAATCTGGTTCAACTTAATGAAGATAGTTTCTTTGTGCCGGACTTGTGTCAGGTTAATTCAGTACTTTTTGTCGTAATTTTAACGCAGTTTTTAGCCTTTATACTGAGCTTAGCAACGGCACAGCAAGCCTTAATAGATTGGGAATATTTAGGGTTGCTATCATTTTTTTGTCAAAGTATTGCACTGAGTTGCGCGGCAATTATTTGCTGGTTACGAAACAGGGTTAGAGCCCAGAGTATATCGGTGGTGATTGTATGTTTTATGGGAGTTATTCTTGGGATAACGGTTTTATATAGCTGGCTTTCAAGCCAATTGCTCGTACTTGATAGAGGTGAAAATCTTGGCTTGTTTATCGTCAAGAACGTTATAATTAGTACCATTATTGGTACGCTGGTGTTGCGTTATTTTTTTCTTCAGTTTCAATGGCGAGAGCAAAAACAAGCCGAGTTACGTTCTAGGATAGAAGCCTTACAAGCACGTATTAAACCTCATTTCCTTTTCAATAGTATGAATACAATCGCTAGTTTAATTGGTAGTAATCCTGAGCAAGCCGAAGAAGCGGTGCTTGACCTTTCTACCTTGTTTCGAGCAACGCTCAATAATCAAATGATGCTTATTCCTTTGGAAGATGAATTGTCATTATGTCGTCGATATTTAAATATTGAAGCGTTGCGACTAGGTAAACGTTTGCACATTGATTGGCAGCTAGAAACGGCAGTGCTAAGTAATAAAAATCACATCAAAATACCGCCACTTACCTTGCAACCATTGGTAGAGAATGCAATTTATCACGGTATTCAGCCTCGCACCGAGGGTGGAACGATTACCATTAAAAGCCATTATAAGAATGATACGGTATATATACTTATATCAAACCCATACGAACCATCGCTTGAAAAACATCAAGGGAATCATATTGCTTTGGATAATATCCGTAGCCGCTTAAGTGGAATATTTGATTCAACTGCCGTTTTAAAGGTGAGTCAGTTAGATGAAATCTATACGGTTACTTTAAGAATTCCTGTTCAGCGGACGTCCTAAGATGAAACTTAACGAAGTGATTACGATTTATATCGTTGATGATGAAAGCCTCGCAAGAGAGCGACTTAAACGTTTAATTCAAACAAATACGCAATATCAAGTGTGTGGTGAGGCTGAGAATGGTGAGCTTGCTTTACAGGGGATACCAGCCGCTCAACCCGATATTGTTTTGTTGGATATTCGCATGCCGGGGGTTGATGGTTTGGCGGTTGCGGAAGGTATATCTGCGCTAAAAAGCTCTCCTGCGATTATTTTTTGTACTGCTTATGATGAATATGCCATTAAAGCATTCAATTATAATGCGATTGGTTATTTACTTAAGCCTGTTCGAAAAGACGACCTTTTTAAAGCCTTAGGGCAAGCCAGACAATTAAGTCAATTACAATTGAAGCAACTTAATCATCAAGAGGCGGAAAAAGCGCCGGTGTTTGTGGCGAATAGTTGGCAAGGGCATGAGTTGATTTTATTTGAAGATATTTACTATTTTAAAGCAGACCAGAAATATTTAACGGTGGTGCATCGTGAGGGTGAAACATTAAGTGATCAAACACTTAAGGAGTTAGAAGAATTGTATTCGGCTGAACTTATACGGGTTCATCGCAATACTTTGGTTAATCTTTCACATGTCTCTGCTTTGTTTAAAGATGGAGAGGGTCATCACCAGCTACGATTTAAAGCATGTGATCATACAGTGCTCATTAGTCGACGGCATGTGAGTGAAATTAAAGAGCAGTTAAAGCACCTATAAACTCTGTATCTTCGCACGTATTGTTCCAGATTTAGACGATAGGGCGTTAATTGATAGCCCTTCTGACTAAAGTTTGGGATACGTTAAGTCGGTCACGTTCTTGATAAATACCCGTGTAAATGTCGCCTAAATGGAATATTGATTTCCAAAAACCACACTAAGCTCACTAAATATTACTGCTGAATAGGGTTAAATGACCTATAGTTAATCTATTGAATGTTTTATCCGATTTGGAGATGCGCTTGGTACTGATTCGATCAAATAAATACACTTTGGCTAGCACAGCACTTAAAAGAATGGCGATATCATTACTTTTATGTCTTTGTGCGTCACTGGCAACGGCTCAGTCATATTCCTTGTCTAAGGGTGGTGACGATACCATTTTGATTGAAAAAGAAGTATCCCAGAAAATTCCATATGGCCGTATTGCCAAAGCAGTGGTCAACCGTTTATTTAAAGTAGATGTGCAAAAGATGTTTACGGGTGGGAAGAATCGCAAAACTGCTTGTGTTAGAAATTTTAGCGATTATGCTGACCGCACCAAGTACCGTATGGGTATTAAGAAAGACAAGGTCGAGCTCAAATTCTCACTTAATTTTTAAACTGTTTTAAATATATACACACTATTTCCTTTATTCTGTACTAAATACCTACTCTAATTATCTAGTCCATCTCTCTATTGCTTTAAATTCATATAAGTCTTGATTCCCAACTCACGCATCATGTCGCTATAATGAGCTTCACTTATTTTTTACGATGCCAGATTATATTATGACCTTATCCGCTTCAACGACGATTAAATCGCTTAAAATTGCTTCCAGAGAAAGTGCGCTAGCGCTTTGGCAGAGCCGGTATATTAAAGCTCAATTAGAATCGCTTTACCCAGAACTTGAGGTTGAAATTGTTGGTATGACTACAAAAGGCGACCAAATCCTAGATGTACCCTTAGCAAAAATTGGCGGTAAAGGTCTATTTGTTAAAGAATTGGAAACATCGATGTTGGCTGGTATTACGGATATTGCGGTGCACTCGATGAAAGATGTACCGATGGAATTTCCTGAAAATTTAGAATTAGCGGCTATTTGTGAGCGTGAAAATCCTTTTGATGCCTTCGTAAGTAATAGCTATCAGAATGTGGCGGAGCTTCCTCAAGGAGCAACTGTGGGAACGTCTAGTTTGAGGCGCCATAGCCAATTAGCATCATTACGCCCTGATCTAAATATTGTGCCATTGCGTGGGAATGTAAATACCCGTCTGGCGAAGCTTGATGCGGGTGAGTTCGATGCAATTATTTTAGCGACTTCTGGTTTGCAACGATTAGAATTTAATAACCGAATTAAGTCAGTTTTGAGTGAAGTGGAATCCCTTCCCGCTGTCGGGCAAGGGGCGTTAGGAATTGAGTGTCGCAGTGATGATTTGGAAATCAAAGCATTACTTGCGCCACTAAAACATGCTGAAAGCGAGCTTTGCGTTAAAGCTGAGCGAGCAATGAATCACCGATTACACGGCGGGTGTCAGGTTCCGATAGCAGGCTATGCGACTTTGAACGGTGATAAAATTACGTTACAGGGTTTAGTTGCATCGGTTGATGGTAAAACAGTTTTGAAATCAAACTTGAGTGGTCCTAGTGACCAGCCTGAAGTTTTGGGAGTCGCTGTGGCAGATGCATTACTTAAACAAGGCGCTGGTCCATTGCTTGCGGCTTTATCTGAATAAAAGGTCTGCAAAGCGCTCTAATGATTCAACAACTATTACCTGATACACGTGTATTAATCTGTAGGCCTGAGCCATCGGCATCAGAACTCTCGAAAGTGCTTGAGTCGGTTGGTGCAAGGTGTGAAGTGCTGCCGACTCTAATGATACACCCTTTGGAAATAACAGCTGAGGCGCGCCAACAAATGATGGATCTTGATCAGTATGATCATGTCATTGTAGTGAGCCAGCATGCAGCAACCTTAGGATTGTCTATAATAGATGAATACTGGCCGCAATTTCCTATCAAGCAAAACTGGTTTGCGATCGGTCGTAAAACGGCCAACAGTTTAAAACCGGCAGGTATTAAGCTAATTTCGCCAAATGAAGACCTTACTAGCGAAACATTATTGAATACGAAATTATTGGCTAAGGTGAGTGGTACAAAGGTCCTTATCTTAAAGGGTAAGGAAGGCCGAAATATAATCGAGAGTGAACTAAATAAACGAGGTGCAGCGGTTGATACGATTTCTCTGTATGAACGTGTTTGCCCTGAATATAGTTCTGTTGCATTAGAGGCTAGTTTGATTAAGTTTAACCCAAACTATATTGTGGCGCTGAGTGGTGAAACACTTTCTAACTTGATTCAACTGAGTAAAGGTGTGAAAGCAGAGCTTCAAAACAAAGCATTGATTCTATCGAGTGAGCGTGTGGCAAATATTGCTCGAGACCAAGGCTTTAAATTAATTTATATTGCTAATAACTTAATGCCGATGGATATTATTCGCTGTATCGCCAAGGCGCGAAAAGAAATACACTAAAACGATTAAAATAAACATCGACTTCAAGCAGGAATAAACGTGATTGACACGCAGACCCCATCGTCTCAGGCCTTACCATCTCAGGCTCCTCCATCTCAGGCCGACACGACCAAACCTGACGCTAAAAAGATTACTAAAACCAAGCGTAACAAGCCGCTTAACATTTGGCCTTTTGCATTCTTAGTCATGTTTATTTTTGCTTTGAGTGCTGCCGCTTCTGTTTATTTTTGGCAGCAGCTGGAAAGACAAAATACGCTAATACAGGCGCAGACTAAAAGTAATGACGCCAGAAATCGTCAGCTCGCGAAACGAGAGCAAGGTTTACAAGCGCGTTTTAAAGCTATTGATGGCTTGTTAGAGGCGCAAGCGCTAGTTTCAGATAAACTTAAACAGCAAAATCAGTTCAACACTCAACAGCTTCATGACCTAGGTGCTAGAAATCGTGCAGATTGGTTAATGGCAGAAGCTGAGTATTTGATGCATTTAGCCAACCAAAGGCTTTCGCTAGAACAAGATGTTCGTAGTGCTGAAGCGATTCTTGTGTCAGCAGATCAGGTGCTAGCTGAAAATGACGACCCTGGATTATTGATGGTTCGAAAGACTTTAGCGAACGAAATACTGGCTTTACAGCAAACTAAAACAGCCGATGTTGGAGGTTTGTATGTACGTTTATCCGCAATGATTAAATCTTTAGACCGATTGAATGCCAGAGCATTTTTGAGCCAGAAGGCTGATGCAGTACAAACAGATGAAATAACTCGGGCAGTAACAGAAGAGCTTGAAACGTCATTCTCTTGGCAAGAGCTTTGGAAAGAAATTTGGAAGGACCTTCAGAAAGTACTTATTATTCAACGCTTAGATCATGCCGTTGAGCCGTTATTGGCACCGGAACAAAGTTATTATCTTAAACAGAATTTGAGGTTGATGCTGGAGCAAGCAAGTCTTTCTATTTTGGATAGAAACCAAGTTACCTATCAAGACAGTCTGGAAAAGGCTTCCCTGTGGCTAAACTCATATTTTGATTTAACAGATACAGGTACTCGAGTGCTATTGAAGCATGTTGAAGACATGAAATTGGCACAAATAAATCCGGTGGTCCCTGATATATCCGGTTCTTTACGTTTACTTAAAGAGAAGATTGAGAGCATGTACTTAAACCATTCATTGGGTAAGTTGTCGCGCCCTAGTCAGGAGTATGAGCAAAATAAGGGGCCGATAACTCGGGGGAAAGAGAGTCAAAATTTAGCCACCGAACCTAAGAAAACAGAGGGTGCGATAAAATGAAGCGGATACTTTCGCTAATTGTTTTCGGTCTTTCGATTGCAATAGTACTTTCTGTTGTGGCTACACAGTATCCCAGTTATGTGCGTATTACCGTAGGGCACTGGCTAGTTGAAAGCAACTTATGGGTCATGTTAGGGCTTAATATTGTTGTGCTTTGTATGCTGAACATCTCATTACGATTGATGCGAGGGTTTCGTTATTCTAAGAGTTTTCTTCGTCGAATACTTGGCCCAATTGGTGCGACACGAGCACAGCAAAACACTGAAAAGGGTTTGATTGCTTTACTGGAAGGAAACTGGCGTCATGCTAACCGTCTACTCAGCCGCTCTGCGAATAAATCAGAAACACCACTAATTAATTATCTTGCAGCAGCGCATGCGGCTAATGAATTAGGTGATATAAAAGACGCTGAGCTACATTTGAAAAAAGCATATGAGAATACCAGCGATTCTGAATTTGCTGTCGGTATTGCCCAGGCGCAGATCCAATTACAGCAAAATCAGCTAGAGCAATGTCTTGCCACGTTATTGCGCTTAAAAAAGCAGCAAGAGAATCACTCTTTTGTACTAAAAATGCTGAAAACTGTTTATCTTCGCTTAGAAGATTGGCAACAGTTACTGAATCTTATTCCTACTATACGAAGACATTCTCAAGCGAATGATGTCGAGTTGTTATCGCTCGAGAAACTAGCATGGGAGAAGTTATTTATTCAACGAACAGATGAGTTAGTGCAGCAGAATAACCTCAATTCTTCAGCAGAAATATTGGCTGTTATGTGGAAAAAAATACCTGATGCACTCCGCTTTGATTCCTTGTTGATTGCAACCTACGCCAAACAATTGATACGCCTGAAAAGTGATCATGAGTGTGAGGTGCTTTTACGAAAAGTACTGAGTAAGCAGTGGGACGATAAATTGGTGGCCCTTTATGGCTTAGTGCGCGGAAAGAACATCTCTGAACAGCTGGTGAATGCTGAAAATTGGTTGAAGCAAAATCCGAATAACCCGACTCTACTACTTACACTTGGTCGTTTGTCGCTTAGAAATGAATTGTGGGGAAAAGCGCTAGAGTATTTTGAAGGAAGCGCTCGTATACTTCCTAGCAGTGAAACCTACGCGGAATTAAGTCGTTTAAGTTTCAAATTAAATAAAAGTGACCAAGCTCTGCTTACCGGATTAATTGAAAGCCTGGCGCTACCTGATTTACCGCTACCAAAATAATAAGTAGTTCTTGGTGTTTTGTTTAAAACGACTACTTAAAATCGCTACGTTTGGCGTAGGCGAGTACATCGGAATAAAATTGGGTCTCGGGTAGACCTGATTCAGTTAATGCATCCATCGCTGAAAAGACTAGCTTTGGCGAACCGCTCACAAATACGAGACTGTTGGCAAGGTCCGGATGATCATTTAATACGGCATCACTCATTTGATCGTGGTGGTCGACCCCTTGTCTGTCATCAATATCCGCAATAATGGGCTTGAACTGGAAGTTTGTATATTGCTGTTCCCAAGCTTCAGCTAGTACTTTTGAATACATGTCTTCGTCTTTACGCACGGCCCAGTACAAGGAAATCGAGTGCTTATAATCAATGGCATGGAGGTGCTCAATCATACTTTTCATTTGAGCAAAACCTGTCCCTGCTGCCATGAGAATGAGTGATTTCGAAGGGGGTTCATGTAAACATGCTTCCCCAAACGGTAATGAAATAGAGACACAGCCATTTTGTTCGTGCTGCGTTTGCAGGTATTGCACAATTTCTAGTGCCGATTCTAAATGCGGGTCTGCTTGTATATGTAGTTCGATTGACCGAAGCCCTGGGCGACTGGCAATTGAAAAATAAGCGGGCTCATCGCGTGCAGGCAAATTGATCGATAAATACTGGCCAGGAAAGAAGTCAGGGGATTTTCCTGCCGGTAGGCTAAGTTGGATTTGATAAACATGAGCTTGATTCAATTCGATACTTTCAACCTGACAAGCAACTTTCTTCAATGGTAACTCCTTGGGTCCATATACACTTTTTACTTCAATTTCACATGATGATTCGGGCCATGTTCTACATAGCATAATTTCAGTTGTGCCATCTTTTGAGGCATCGACTTTTTTGTTCTGGCCGCCAGTTAGTACTGAGCCAGATTGAAGTTCGCCACGACAAATATGGCACACACCATTTTTACAACTAATCGGTAGCTTAATCCCTACTTGTTCAGCGGCATCGTAGAGAGATTCATTTTGTGAACATTCAAAGTCGTAAAATTTATGCTGACTACCCGCTTGTTTTTTAATAAGGCGAATGTTCATTTCTTATCAAAAATCGCTAGTTCGTCCCAGATCTGATCTACCTTAGTTTTTACTTCTGTCTTCATGGTGATGGGGATACCCCACTCTCTAGTAGTCTCTCCTTGCCATTTGTTTGTTGCATCGAGGCCCATTTTTGAACCTAAGCCTGAAACGGGAGAAGCGAAGTCTAAATAGTCGATAGGAGTGTTTTCAATCATAGTGACATCCCTTGCCGGGTCCATTCTTGTCGTCATCGCCCAAATGACATCTTCCCAATTTCGAGCGTCGACATCATCATCGACGACAATGACAAACTTGGTATACATGAATTGACGTAAAAATGACCAAACGCCCATCATCACGCGTTTAGCGTGTCCTGGGTATTGCTTTTTCATACTTACGACAGCCAACCGGTAAGAACAACCTTCTGGTGGTAAATAAAAATCAATAATTTCAGGAAACTGCTTTTGCAAGATAGGGATAAATACTTCGTTCAGTGCTAAACCCAAAATAGCCGGTTCATCAGGTGGCCTGCCGGTGTAAGTACTATGATAAATAGGAGATCGGAAGAG
>ENA-OSET01004151-OSET01004151.1-sediment-metagenome-genome-assembly--contig:-NODE-4151-length-12963-cov-160.435279_pt1 | contig 12963 bp, 19 predicted proteins | sample MGYA00237882_ERZ534229 | MGnify/ENA primary metagenome ERZ534229 (study PRJEB26408, sample SAMN06266212) | sediment metagenome | isolation source: Hudson Canyon methane seep mesocosm | place...
TTAAACCATCGGACATTAACCACATGCCAAGTAAAAATAAACCTAGACCGCCAATACCCGCGCTTATCATTGATAAAACAGACATAGAAATACAAACAACCTTAAATTAAAGACTATTGAATAGGAATAATACCTGAAAATTACGTTATGCTATTAATCTATAATTTATGATGAGATTTTAAGTGTGAAGTTAGCCATTATTGTTGCAACAGATCAGAAAAATTTAATTGGTAAAGACAATGACTTACCGTGGAAGTTGTCTGCTGATTTACAGTATTTTAGACGAGTTACAATGGGCAAACCTCTAATTATGGGGCGTAATACTCATGAGTCGATAGGTCGAGCTCTACCTGGCCGAAAAAATATTATTGTGACTAGTGATTTGAACTATCAAGCAGAAGGGTGCTGTGTTGTGCATTCTTTAGAGCAGGCAATAAAAGAATGTGATAATGCTGAAGAAGTAATGGTGATGGGAGGGGCTTCATTATATACGCAGCTATTGCCACAGGCCGATCGTTTATATCTTACCCAAGTGCATGCTAGCCTAGAAGGAGATGCATGGTTTCCAGACTGGCAGCACTCAGATTGGAACGAAGTGAGTCGAGAAGACCACTCCGCGGATGAAAAAAACGAGTATTCGTACAGTTTTATTATTTACGAACGACGTTAATCAGAGGTTAATATTCGAAGTGCTGCCTGAGTATGTTCGGCTGCTTCATGGCCAAGATCAGTTAAATAACCACCATCTTCACTATCGACTAAACCTTTTGCATGTAAACGTTGAATAGCATCAACAAGACCTTCACGAGCTGTATGGTGTACTTTAATACCTTCTTGAGTACTGTCTAAATTGTAGCGGAGTAATAATTCGATTTCATCAACTAAAGCTTGTTGAATTGCCATAATGGTACCTTTTTTATTTACTGATTAACGATAGATATATCCTACTCTTATCAGCAATAAAAGCTATGGATTTTTTAGTTTTATGCAGATGTGTAGGGTGATTTCTTGGTAGATTATTATTCTATTATTTTAGGTTCTACAGCTGATGATGTAGCGTCTTTTAATACATTAGCTACAATATCAAATACATGAGGATCAAAGAAATGAATCATTTTTTCAGCCATCATGAATAATGTTTTTTCTGTACTGATTAAATCGTGACGACTGTGATGGCTTGTTAAAGTATCAAAAGCATCGATAATACCAATAATGCGTGAGGCGAGAGGTATATTCTCCCCTTTTAGGCTATAAGGATAACCTGAACCATCATAATATTCATGATGATGACGGATTATTTCTGCTACTTTATGAGCATCGGGAATATCTAGTTTTTCAGTTATATTAGCGCCTATAAGCGCGTGACTTCTCATCAATTCACGTTGAGAATCCGATAAGTTTTTTTGGTTGAGTAAAATCTCATTAGGGACACCTAGTTCACCTATATCATGGAAAAGAGCGGCTGTTTCTAATTGATAAAGCGATTCATCATCTAAGCCAAGTAGAACACCCGCCTGAACAGCAATATTGGCTACTCGTTCGCAATGAAGTTGAGTCTCTTTATCCCGATGTTGTAGGGTAATTAAGGCCTCAGCTGTTTTATAGCTCATCTTGAGAGAATGACCTTGTTCCATAAAATATGTACCAGCAATTATGATGCCTTAATATTAGCAAGGATAGCCAAACTTTAACACCTGTCTAATTTGAACTTTATCAACTCTCTGGTATCTTCCTTAGCTAAGTATGATCTTAGTCACTTTTTGAGCACTATAACTATGACTGTTGAACAGTTAAAAATACAATTATTTGAACTACACCAAAATAAATTATTCGAATTCACGGTAATAAGTATTATCGTATTTTCTGCCCTAATTACAGGTGCGAAAACCTATGATATTGGCTCCACTATGGCTGATATTGTTCTGTGGATGGATATGTTTATCACCGTATTCTTCCTTGCCGAAATACTTATTCGTCTAGCCTCAGAACCCCGCTTTTTTGATTTTTTCAAAAAGGGCTGGAATATTTTTGATTTTGTAATCGTGACCGCAAGTTTACTGCCAATAGAAGGTAATGATAGTGTATTACTCGCACGGTTATTACGGATCTTTAGGGTATTACGGTTAGTCTCTGTTATTCCTGAATTACGCATATTAATAAGCGCACTTATTAAAGCATTACCCAGAATGGGTTATATCGTCTTACTCATGTTTATTATCTTCTATATTTATGCAGCGATTGGTAGCTTTATGTTTGAACATATTAACCCTGTTTTATGGGGCAACATATCAATAGCCATGCTAACCCTATTTCGTGTTGCGACCTTTGAAGATTGGACAGATGTGATGTATGAAACCATGACAGAATTTCCTCTAAGCTGGATTTTTTATCTGAGTTTTATTTTCCTTACCGCTTTTGTGTTCCTTAATATGATGATTGGCGTCATTCTAGATGTGATGCAGCGAGAGCATGAAGAATATTATCGTGAAACAGGTGAAGGTGAAGCGGGAGAAGTGCATTGGATAAAAGATCACACCAAAATCATGGAGCAACGTTTAGAACGAATTGAAAATTTATTATTAGAAAGTAAAGTTAAAACGTAGAACGTTTAAGTTAAATAGTCTTAAATAAATTTCTAGATCTCATAGGTTAATAAAACCTCAAAGAATAATTTTAATGTTCAAAGCTGAGTGGAATAACTTCACCCTTTGTGAGGATTTTCGATTGAAGTCACTACCAACAACCGGCAGTACCTGTTGTTGTCTTCAGCCCAACTTGGTTAAGTGTCATTGTGCCGCATTTATCACTAGATTGACTGCTGGTGCTCGGGGTTGCACTTAGAGTAAATGTTGAAATTGTTGGAGCGGGTGTTGATGTATAGGCGTAATGGTCACTATTTATACTTGTTGGAAGCGTTGCGCCAATATAGGTATTATTTTCTGTGAAATAACGTTCCATAAGGTTAGCCAGCTCAACAAGATCTGCTTTGGCAGCACCGCGACGGGATTTTTTAACACTTTCTTGATATGAGGGGAATGCAATTGATGCAAGAATTGCAATAATTGTAATGACAATCATAAGTTCAAGTAATGTGAACCCCTTTAGATTAGACGGTTTCTGTTTGCTTGATCGGCCACCCTCAATAACCATACTGAGGTTCCATAGCTTGATTGTATTCTAAATCAGAAATTACCTTTAAATCTATTAGAAAGAGTGCCGAATTATATGTAGGACTGTAGTGATACTTTACATACTTCCCCAATAAAGAATCTGTTTTCTTTAACAGCGTTTTACCTTTCTTATCTATAATCTGGCTTGCAGATGAATAGGTGATACTTTCATCATTGATGACAAAACGTAACTCGTCAGCGTAAACCGCATCAACAACGCCATAATGAATATGGGTAAAACGTGGAGCAGAGTATGCACTTTGGCAGATAGAGGTCAGCATGATAATTAGGCCGATTAATAAACGTTTATTTTTCATAATAATATCCTTAATTTAATCGTTGATTAATTGTATCCAAGATTGACGTGTTCCCGTTCCTGATATGTACGGTGGTTCACCAGCTCCAAGGGGGGGCAATGTTACTGTCTGTATATTCTTACCATTACTGTCAGATCTTGTGCCTGAAATGTATAATTCACTTTTCTTTTCGACACCTTCTATAACAACTGTTTCAGATGCAATACCATATTTAAATTTCATTCCTGCAATTAGGCTATCATCAGCGTTAATGACACCGTTGCCATCAAGATCGAAAAGTGGCCGATTGATGGTCCCTCCTGTTTTAGGATCAATAAACATTAAAAAGCTTGATCCTCCAGCTGAGCAAGGCTCTGCTGTATCTGGTGCCATCGGATTAAACAATAAAACGCCAGCAAGGGGTGCTATGCTTGGATTGACATGAAGCCTTTCGCTGGGGAGAAAATTTATCATCCAGCCCTGATCTCCTTTTTTAGGCTGGTCAACATCATATTCAACTTTATGCTGTGTTAGATGACGCGTATTTTCGTTGTTAGTATCAGTATACATCTGCTCAACTAATGAGGAAGCTGAAACTTGTTTTCCATAATCCCAAATGCCATAAAAACTTTGCTGCTCTTCACTTGTAGCATCACCTAGTGCAAGATATTGCCCTGTGCCAAAGTAGACCATTAAGTTGGGTTTGTTGGATGGTTTATCAGGCAGCCAACTGCTTTCTGGCTTAATAACCAGAGGTTTTGTTGTTATTGGTTTACTGTTTCCTGCTGCAAAAAGAGGTTTTGAGTCTGAGTGAGCAATTTTCCATGTATTTGTGCTGGTTTTAGAAACATCAAAAGCCCATAAATTACCTAATAAATCGCCCGCATAAATGCGATCAGTGGTGCCATTATTATCCAGATCAACAATTTCAGGAGAAGAAAGCCCGTTTATGGCGCTAGGATCACCAACATTGGTGTCGATTTTAATGTAATCACCGACACTCCAGACGCCATCAACACCATCTTCGATAAAAATAATCATCAGTTGGGCGGTTGTTGATCCCGTCGCATTGTAACCATTGCCGATGATAACCGCCCACTTACCATTATTCATCATAGTAATTTGTGGTCGGCCAAATGTGTAGCCGAGATCAGGATCATCTTGGTCTGTAAACTCCCACAAAACGGTATCATGTGCAGAGGTATTATTGTTTTTATAATTGCTTGGGTCAGTAACATCAAGAGCAAAAAGACCTTGTCCTCCTCCTTTTAATGATCCCACTAATGCAGTACGCCATGATTTAGATGAAACCGCATTAGATTTTATATATACATCAGAAAAACTAAGATCGCCGTCAACATAATATTTATGCGAATAGCCGGATTCTGTTAAATAATGTAGACCAGAGCCAGTTAGGTCTGAACTGACTGCGCTAGGGGCATAAGCCAGTACTTCTTCCCCCGTCGCTGCTAAGAACCCATGTAAGAAACCATCATTGGCACCTACATAGACAATAGGGCTACGAGGGTTTGATTGTAAGCCTGCTTGATAATCTGAATATAGCTGAGAAGTATTACCAAAAAAAGCAGTATTATCCGACCAACTCGAACTCGGTTCAGCAATATAGGTGGGTTTGGATCCTATTATATCGCCCAATCTACTGGCTCTTTTTCGTGTTAAGTTTTCGCCATCCTTAGAGGTGTAACCACGCAGAAAGGCTGTTCTTTCTTGACTTTTTGTGAAGGGATGAGCATCAGAAGATGAATCAGGATTTATTTTTAAGTCATTTAAAGTCACCTCTGCAACTTGGGGATTCGATGTGCTCCAATCAAATAAAACACCACCCTTATCTCCTTGTGAATTTTCCCCCCAAGTATAAATAACTCTGTTTGCAAGGATACCTTCGTCAGTGCGTGCATTTAAGAGCTCTGCTGCTGACCAGGCTTCGTTAGTGGCCAGGTTTCCTGTGTTGGGATCAAGCTGAAAAGCTTTAACATCGCCACTCCAATTTTTGGAGTCAAAAGTTGCTGAAAAAGAAAACGTATCAGATGTTAGTGTAGATGAAGAAACAGCAATTGCTGAACCACTTCCCTGACGACTTTCAATGTTTGAAAGAATGTCTTGCAGAGATTTAACAAGCTCTTGAGGCTTATTGGCAAGAAGAAATTGTCCTCGTCCGTTATATGCTGCATGGCGTAAATCATCAATAGTGCTTGGTGCTCCAGCCACTATATTAGGCCATTGAAAGGGGGTTCTACGATCTATCGGATCGTTGTCGACACTACCTCGTGCCCCTAATGAAACGGAAAAAGTAACCATATGTTGGTCATCATTCTCGTCTAGGTTTTTAGTATCATCATCATCAGATTGAACGGGAACTAAAGGGGGGTATGATGGGGCTAAATCTGTCTTATACCACTTCATTGCTACGTCAGCGAGGGTATTGCTATATGCATCTTGATGAGCAGGATAAACATATTTTGAATCGATCTCATTATCCTGATCATCGTCAGCTAACTCTGGACTCCCTCCAGTCCAAAACCCGTCAGTCATTAATACCGAAAAGTTTTGTTGGCAGGCGCCTCCATCCTCTTCTGGGAGGATAGGACTAGGTGCGCTACCAATCTCTAAACGAGCGGGTGTGGAATGTTTTTTACTAAAATATTTTCCAGCGTCATCTAAGGCTTTGCGTAAAGGCGTTTTCCCCGTTAACCCTGTTGACATAATGCTTTCAATGAGCGAGTTTTTGTTAGCAGGAATACGCATATCTTCTATTCTGCTGCCTTTGTTGCCAAGATGATTTATGGTTGCCATGCCCATGCGAGCGCTACTCGGTAAGATTATTTTTGCTAATGCTGCTTTTGTTGTGAATTCTCTTGAGCGATGATACATAAACCAGTTAGCAAAGTTGATTTGCTCTTCTGCTGATAATGAATCGGCGCGACGTACACGAGGATCATCATAGGATGTGGGGCATTCACCAATATCGTAGTTTCCATCTCCATTACTGTCTGTCCATTGAACAACAGGTGCCTTAGATATATCTGCAAAACCACCAGCAGGTAGCCAGTTTTTAATTTCTGCAACGATAATTACAGGCCCTCCAGAAAGAGATAAAGGATGAACTCTAACCGCTGTAATGCCTGGTGCATCAGGAAAAGGGGTGGTTGTGCCTGGGATATTTGCAGCCCAAGGTCGATAGGTTTCATTGGCATCGTAGGCTAATAGATTTGCGCCAGAACACCATGTGTGCCATTTCTGCTCCTTAGTTTGAACAGGGGGGTGATCATCAGCTTTCTGCTCCTCAGCATTTTTACCTTCGGCATTTGGACCATCAAGATTTGGATCAGGCCAGTAGCTTTTGACTGAAATAAATGCTGGCGTATTTTCAAGATTCCACTGCATGCTCCCAGAATCATCTAATATGAAAAAGATATTCGGCTGAACAGGATTTACGACATGTAAGGGAGATTGACTAAGAGTGCCCGGTGCCGCTAGTAGAGATGATGTAAACGCCAAGGGAGATAGTATCAAGATGAGAGCGTGTTGAAGTTTCATAATAAGCTCCAATATTTAGTTGTTGCGGACAAAATATTCTTGAAGAATAATTTGAGTGTCAGAATTTGCCCCTTTAGCTCGGGCCGTTATTTTAAAATATGTCTTCACGGGTTCGGTTGCTGTTGCTGGAGTTTGTGATACTTTTTTAATGATGTATCGAGGATCTTCAACTAAACCAAAATTATTACCATATCCAGATGTTGTTGTTGCTGAATCACTTCCTGTCCAGCCATGAGTGAAGAAGTTAGCCGGTTCTGAGTCTGAAAAGTTGAGTAAACCGTTTGTTCCATCATAGATGGTGGCATCGACAGGGTTATTAACGACAAAAGATTCTGCTTCTTTTAGGGTGGATTCGGCGGCTTGAAAGGCAACATTCTGATCGCGGAAGTTGCCGGCCATTTTTTCTTCTAATCCAGTCACTTGCATGCCTGTTACACCAAGAAGGGTGAGCAATAACAGCATTATTAAGCTGATAATGAGGACAACACCAGATTGTTTATTTGAATATGCATTCATAGATAACACCTCGATTATGGAAGTCGATTACGAAGTGCAATGGTCGAGGTGAAAATACGACGAATTTTTCGATCATTGGGAGATGTATAAGTGGCCATACTTGTACTTGAGATTTTAGTGGCTAGGTTATCTTCTAAGGTGGTGACTAAAAGGTTGGTCCTGACGCTCACAGCATTGTTTAAGTCTAGCCCAGTAGAAAAGGGAGCATAGGAGTTAGCAGTATTATTACCATTAGTATCGATGCCATATAGAATTTGCATGCTCTCAATACCTTCAACCAGCTCTTGGCCAGGGTTGCCATTCAGCCTTCGATAAAGGGCTGGTTGTCCACTTGGGTTTTGAGAGATGTAATATTCGATATTTCTTATTTTATGTATTTTGGCATCAGTGCTATATATTTTTTGGAATTGGTCATCTGAGTTGCCAGGGTTATCGCCCACTTCTTTATGAGCTAACTTATTATTTGCAGCTGGATCATTAGTGATTTGGAATAGATCACCTGATGTACAGTCAATGACCATAACGACATCATCTTTCTCTAGGCCATTGCCTCCTGATACTTTTAGCTTTGCAGCTTTGTTTGGAGGTGTTTCTACAACAGATGCTGAGGGGAGAGTTAAGCGATTTACCGTGATGGAGTCAGAGCTATTTAAGCCGTCTCCATTTGTAGCGATAACTTCATCTAAGAGGCTAGCCGCAGCAGGATTTAGGTTGTTTTTAATTGTTGTAGTGTCGCCTAGACAGCCCCAATAACCAGCCATCCTAATATCCCTAGCAAGAAATTCCATGGCAAATCGACCATTTTCTTGCACACGAGATAGGTTTTCTTGTATGCGATAGGATTGCTTACTGTGTATAAAGAGTTGAATCATGCCCGCGGTGATGAATAGGCCTAAAACGAGAGCAATCATCAGCTCAATTAATGACAAGCCCCGTTGTTTTTTTATTACAGAGGGCGTCATAGTTGAAAGCTTACTTGGAAGTCGGGATCGTTGTCATTCATAAGACCATCACGATTATCATCCCACTGGATGGAGATGGTATAGATTTTTGATACTGGTGATGAAATCGTGCCTTGGCCTAGAGGAAGCTCTGATTCGAGTTTTTTATTCCATTCCTCAAGATCAACTTGTGCTAGATCGCTAGGGGAACAGCCACCATCACAGTTTAATGGTTCGCTATCTGAATCGCTGTCTGAACCAGCGCCACTGAGGGTATAACCACCAATTGCCGACATGTTTGAGCGCATTTTATCGGCCATATCATAGGCAAGCTGTGTTGCTTGTGTACGATGGTAGGCGCTGAAGTTGTTTTTTAGACCCGCCGCTTGCAGTCCTGCAAGGCCTAGTAAGCCAATAGCAAGAATGACTAATGATATTAAGACTTCTAAAAGACTAAAGCCAGCCTGCCTGCAGTTGGGGGTGCAGGTCTTCATGATGCTACTGAGCAGCTATTTATTGAATCACCGCTAATTGCTTTTCGAGCACGTCCTGTGAAGTTAACTATAAGGCCCTTGCTATTACTATCGCCCCGATCGTCACAGAATGTGAATGTTCCATTAAAGCCAAGAGCCAAGCCGTTAGCGCTATATTTAACTTTATCTTTGTTGTAGTGAAGCGTGTTGTTGCCTGACAATTTAGAGTGAACGCGGACTAGCTCATCAGAACTTCCAGATTCAAAGACACCATTATTATTAGCATCTACAAAAACAAGCCATCCATCATGCCAGTTGCCACCACATGCAGGCGTCGAAGTGTCATTGCTTTTGCAGACAATAAGGGGGGAGCCGCGTTTTATCGCTTCGCTTCTAGCAATGCTTAATGAGGTTAAAAGCTCATTATACTGCGTTGCCATACGGTTGTTTTTTATAACATTGGAAAAGCTAGGTGCAGCCATGGTTGCTAGAATTGCAGCAATGGCGAGCGTTATCATCAGCTCAAGTAGTGTAAATCCATTATATTTACTCATAATTTATCCTTAAATTATTACATTTATCCTTAAATGTACCGCCCAAATTATAACTATTTTTAAATTAATTCAAGTGTTTATTTATAAGAACACTCATTTTTCTCAGATAAAACAGATAAGAGAGCATCGCATGCAATGGGCTTGTAGTAATGGAAGCTATTGGGCTAAGCATAAATTTACAAAGTCTATATTTAAGAGTATGCTTTAGTTGAAATATTTCGGGGAGAAAGCTATGGAAATTCCAGGTATTGCGCCATTAAGTGGTCAGCCCACATTAACTAATCCTTTGAGTCGTGAACGCAATTTGGAAGGTCGTGAAACTCAGGCTCAAGAGACTAGTGAAACACAAAGCACAGTCACCGCTAGCGAGCAGTCATCAACAACAGTGAGCAGTGCTGAAGTGGTGAGTCAGGCAGAAGAAACGGCTGCAACAGGGTTTGATACTAACAATCCTGGCGGAAGTATTGATATCACTGCTTAAAATATAGGAACATTATAAATGGCTGCGCCCATTATTTCTGACGACCCTCTTTACCGCCTTTTACGTGAAGGGAAAATCGCTGAGTTTAATCAACGAATTTCTGCTGGTGAACAAGCAAAGTTAATAGGCTGTGATTTTCGTCATATTAATTTGTCGGGCTTGGTTGCTAGCGGCTTAGATTTTTCGAATAGTTATTTGCGTCAAGCTGATTTACGTGGTGTCGACTTTTCTAACTGTGACAGCTTAGAGGGTGCGAGCATTCATGGTGCAAAGATTTCAGGTGCTTATTTCCCTAGAGAAATACGTGCCGAAGAGCTGTTATTATCGCTCGAGCATGGAATTCGACTTCGTTATAACACCTAGTTTTCTGTTTTATTAGGTAGCCAGCGAGCACAGAGTAAGCCGAGTTCAAATAAGAGCCACACGGGCACGGCTAATAATGTTTGTGAGATCACGTCTGGTGGCGTGAGCAGCATGCCAATAAAAAAAGCACCTACAATGATATAAGGTCGTTTTTCAGCAAGGCTTTCAATTGTTGCGGCCCCCGTCCAAATAAGTACTAAAGTGGCGATCGGCACTTCAAAGGCTATTCCAAAAGCAAAAAACAGCTTGAGTACAAAGTCTAAATAACTACTAATGTCGGTCATAACTGCAACGCCTTCAGGGGCGGCTTGTGTTAAAAAGCCAAACACTAAGGGGAATACGACGTAGTAGGCAAAAATAATCCCTAAGAAAAACAATAGTGTGCTGGCAAGCAATAGTGGAAATACAAGTTTGCGTTCATTGTCATATAAGCCTGGTGCTATAAATGCCCACAGTTGATATAACAATACGGGGATAGCCAATAATATAGCGATACTTAGGGTGAGTTTAAAAGGAATTAGGAATGGCGAAGCAACCTCAGTCGCGATCATTGTGCTCGTTTCAGGCAGATGTATGAGTAGCGGTTCTGATAAAAAATGATATAAGTCATTTGAGAACGGTAGTAAGCAGGCAGCGATAATAAGTACTGCCAAGACGCCACGTAATAGACGGTCGCGCAATTCTATAAGGTGAGAGATTAATGGCTGTTGATTGTCATTAGCCATTATTTTTCTTTAGTTTCTATGACGTCTGACTTAGCTACTTGCTCGTCTAAGCTTGTTTTAAGCGGTTTGGAATCGCTTGTTTCAGACATGAGTGAGTTTATTGACTGTTCACTTTCTAGCACGGTTTTGTTTAGAGCCTGTTTAAGTTCTTCTGCACGGAGTTCACGTGAAATTTCACTGCGAACTGCTTGTACAGATGCGTTGGCTTTGCCTACCCATAAACCAACAACACGGATAAGCTTTGGTAAGCGCTCGGGCCCCACCACAACTAAAGCCACAAGGGCAATAAGTAGCAACTCCCAGAAACCGATATCAAACACTATAAATTAGCTCGAATGTGTATCTTTTTCAGAAGCTTTATCTTGAACAACATCTTCTGCGTGACTGATGGATGTATCTTCTTCTTTAGGAGGCTCTTCACCTTCACGAACTGATTGCTTGAAGCTTTTGATTGCACTACCCAAATCACCACCTAACGAGCGTAGTTTTTTTGTGCCAAATAATAAAATAATGATGACTAAAACAATGAGTAATTGCCAAATGCTAACGCCGCCGAATCCCATAGTGTTCTCCTAGTTAAAGCCGGGTAGGCCTTTGCCACCCAATATGTGAATATGTAAATGACCTACTTCTTGCCCGCCATCAGGGCCCGTATTGATAATGGTGCGAAAGCCATTGTCCAAACCTTGTGACCGAGAAAGTTCTGGTAATTTAAGCATCATATGTGCAATAAGCGATTGATGTTCAATTTTTAGATCGTCAAGACTATCAAGGTGAATCTTAGGAATCACTAATAAATGTACTGCTGCTTTTGGATTGATATCTTTAAATACAAATATTTGGTCATCTTCATAAACCTTAGAAGATGGAATATCACCAGCAATAATCTTACAGAAAAGGCAGTCAGACATTACTTCTTTCCTCGACTTTCTTTTTCTTCAATACCCGATAAACCAAAGCGACGATCAAGCTCATCTAGAATAACTTGAGGGCTAATATCATTATGGGCTAGCAGTACTAAGCTATGAAACCATAAGTCAGCAGTTTCGTAGATAATCTCATCACGATCGCCACCTTTACCAGCAATAACCGTTTCAGTTGCTTCTTCACCGAGTTTTTTAAGGATGGTATCTGTACCCTTATGATATAAGCTAGCAACATAAGAACTATCAGGATCTGCATTTTTACGTGCTTCTAGAACTTCTGCTAATTTATTTAGTACGTCGCTCATTTATACATCTCTTTAGGATCTTTTAGCACTTTTTCTGTTGTTGTCCATTGGCCATCAACGAGTTGTTGATAAAAGCAGTGATGGCGACCAGTATGACAGGCAATGCCACCCTTTTGTAAAACTTCAATCAAGATTGCGTCATTATCACAATCTAAACGTATAGATTTTATCTCTTGTTGATTGCCTGACTCTTCGCCTTTATGCCAAAGTTTTTGACGCGAGCGAGACCAGTAAACGGCATGTCCTGTTTCAACAGTCAGTTGTAATGACTCTTTATTCATCCAAGCTAAAGTGAGTACTTGCTTTGTTTCATACTCTTGCGTGATAACAGGTGTTAGGCCGGCATCATTCCATTTCACTTGATCTAGCCAGTCCATTAAAGTCTAACCTCAATGCCTTGGCTCGCCATTTGTTGTTTGGCTTCTTGTACTGTGTGTTCACCAAAGTGGAAGATGCTAGCAGCAAGCACGGCATCAGCACGCCCAATTTTTACGCCATCAGTTAAATCTTGTAGTTCACCTACGCCACCAGAAGCAATGACGGGAACAGCTACGGCATCACTTACAGCACGAGTAAGCTCTAGGTCAAAACCAGACTTTGTTCCATCTTTATCCATGCTGGTAAGTAATAATTCACCGGCACCAAGATCAACCAT
>ENA-OSET01004155-OSET01004155.1-sediment-metagenome-genome-assembly--contig:-NODE-4155-length-12958-cov-12.067930_pt1 | contig 12958 bp, 6 predicted proteins | sample MGYA00237882_ERZ534229 | MGnify/ENA primary metagenome ERZ534229 (study PRJEB26408, sample SAMN06266212) | sediment metagenome | isolation source: Hudson Canyon methane seep mesocosm | place...
ACCACGGAAGAATCAGTTGGATGAGCAAGGCTGGAGTGTAGCCAAGAAATAATATGGAGGCTCCCATCACTATTTATGAATTCAGATTCTTGTTGGCTTACCGCACCAGGGTGCTTTTTAAGATGAAGTAGTGATGCTTCGACTTCTGGCCATTGATCATGAGGAAATAATCGCTTAAAGGGGGTGTTGAGTAGTTCTGTTTCTAAATGGCCAGTAATATGTTCGCCAAAATCATTAAAAGAGGTTATTTGGCATTGACGATCGATTGTTACGATGATTAGTTGTGCCGTATCAATTAAACTCTTGATGAAGTCCCGCTCTTGTCTTAACTCCATACTACGGCTGTGAAGTGCTTCAGATCGTTCCTTAATCGATATATGTAAATCTTCTAGTTGGCTTGTAAGTGCATAAGTTGAGATTTCCAGCTGATCTAGTTCATCGTTACGGTTCGAATTATTTTGTGGGGTAATCATTTCCCTGACATTATCGTACCGTTGTTTAGCAAGTAAGGGCAGTGCTTGAGATACTGATGAAAGGCGTGAAAGAGGTCTAGATAAAAAGAGAAACAAGCCCCCACCTAAAATAAGTGTACTAAATAGAGCTATCACAATACTGCGAATAGTTATATTGAAAATATCTTGTCGTTGTGTGGCTATATTATCGATAATTAGAAAAACAAGATCATTATTTGACTCTATGGTTACCAAGTTAAACTCAACAGGTAAGTTATGATCGTGTATTAATTTATTTTCTCTCTTTAGCTCCGTGACTGAATGATTCTGAGTGAATGTTTTTAAGTAGTTAATATTTTCTTCAAAAGAAGTGAGTACATTAACTGTCATATCCCATTGAGGAAGGTAGTGGTTGTTCTGTTGGTTATAGGGTTTACTTTTACTAAGAACGGCAACATCAGCGCCAGTGTTAGTAGAGAAATCTAGCAGAGCAGAGCTTAGATCATAAGCAAGTAATAAAACATATTGTGTCTTACCCTTGGCTAGAACAGGTAGGAGATCAAATTGTTTACAGCCTTGTTTGCAATCTATAAGCGTTGTCGCTATCTCCTTGTTTAATACTTTGGGAATAAGGGCGTTGACGGTGGATGGAATGCGATCTCCCCAACCTCCAATTTTATGCGAGTTAACATCAAACAGTTGAGCTTGAGATATATTCCAGTCTAATTCTAGTTTATTCTGATATTTATTTAGTGTATTTATTATTGAACGTTTGCTAGCTCCCTCAGGGACTAAACTTAGCTCGGCTAGTGATTGTAATTGTTGGCTAGCCGTTTTAAGTTGCCCTAGCAGTTCTTGCCGATATTGTTGTTGGGTTTGTTTGCGTGAAAACTCAAAGTTTTGCTGTGAATTCCAATAAACTAATACGGGAAAAGAGGCATTAAAAGTAAATAATACAAGACCAAAAATAAGCCCTGCTTTCCATTTTAGGCTTATAAATGAGTGTTTTTTATTGCTATCGTTCATTGCTCATCAAAATCGATACGATAGAGAGAGTGCAAACATATCCCAGTTTTCTTTGGCTGTTGGAGTGGTATTTTCAACAGGGGATAAAATGGCTAAACCTTTAAATGAGTGATATTCCACTCTAGCCATCCAGTTTGGGTTTATATCCCAGCGGCCACCGATAACCCAGCTTTTACTGTATCGAGAACTCGCGGGTTGCAAGTAAGTAGCATTATATTGACTACCATTCTTATCATCCTTATCTATATAAAACCGCTCTTGTCGAATAAATCCTTGTAGTTTGGACGTTAACCGATAATTTGCTTCAAGAGAATAGCCAAGCGTATTAGAGTTCAATGCTTGGTGAAATTCACTAATTCCTTGAGGGTTTATATTTTCAAAGGCAACTTCACCGGTAAGTTGCCACTTTTCGCCGTTATATTGAGTAGACAGTACGGTGTAATCGACTTTCAATGTGCCATCACTAATACCAAATAGGGCATCAGCAGGTTGGCTTTCATAGTCAATTTCAAGTGTGACGCCCGTTGCAGAAAATATCCAGCGTCCTCCATCATGTTCATAGAGTATTTGGCCTAATAACGCTAACTTGTTACTTTCCAGCTTTCCAGCAAAGTTTGCTCCTAAATAGGCTTGTTCAACATTGTCATCGGGAATGGAGTAACCAAGTCCACCTCGAAGGAATAAAGTCCCGTTTGGAAGAGAGTAATCACCATAAAGTTGAATACCATCAGCTGAAAGAATTAAGTCACGTACCTTGTCAAAGTAAATAGATTGAGCTGCAAAAATTCCTTGGCGAGTATGTGCTACGTCACGAGTTTCGTTGTACAGCCCAATTGGATTCTTAATCCTTCCTAAATAGACACCTATTTGACCCTGTTCATAATTGATTAGATTTATATCGAGTAAAGCAAAGTCGATACGAGGAGAGCCATCATCAAAACCGCCGGCTCGTCTTGATAGTGCCTGAGCTGAGAATCGAAGTTTAGATGATAGTTGAGTGCTTGCATTAATTCCTAACTCTGTAAATTCGAAACTACCGTGCTCACTATCACCAAAAAAGTTATTATCAGTTGTTGCTATGAATGCTTGGGAGGCGAAACCATGAATTTGAGTTTTATCAAGCCAACTCGTCTCTGCATAACTAAGTCCAGGCAGGTATAAGGCGATAATAATAAAAAAGTATTGTGTGTTTAATCGGTTCATTTACAGCTCCCCAATAGATTTAATTGAGGAGGTCATATTTTCAGGCATGATGTATCCGATAGCCCCTTGAGTGGTAGCGACTCTATTGATCATCTCTTGTTCTGTTTTAACTGTGATTGGGGCAATACCTGTGCCTGAAAATACTTGCCGGTCCCATACTCGACGAAGTTGATATGGAAACATACCGAGTAGATGCTTACAGAATGAGATATGGATAGGAGCCTGATCGTCAAGAACAAAAACTTGTATTGGTAAACCATTTGGCCAATGTGGGGTGCGCATGGCAAAAATTGAACGCATCGTCTTTTTCGATAATTGAGAGATGCTATTATCAGGATGAGTGATTAATATTTGAGAGCTGACATTGGCTGACAAGATCAGAAAAAAAATAGCAAAGTAGTATTTAACTGGTTTATTCACTAATCATCCTTGAATTCTACCTAAGAATGGATTGTACCCATGAAATGTTAATTATGACAAGCGTGAAAGCGGTTTTGGTGTGCTGTTTTTCATGTAATGCAGTGATGTACCTGAAAACATATCCGGCCAGCTCGAATTATCTTTGCCTAAGTACTGCCACCAAAAACCTAAACCTGCTGGTAGCCACGAAATTAAAGCGATGGAAAAACGAAGAAAGGCTTGTCGCCAACTAATGGCGCCACCATCATTATGGATAAGGATTATTTTCCAACTTCGCATACCCAATGTTTGTCCACCATGTGTCCAGAACCAGCCATAAAAAAGATAACTGACTGCAAGTAAATAGAGGAAGAAGAATGGGTTCCCTGAGCCGATGGCTTCGCCACCATTGAATGTGACAGCAATAAGCCCAGCTAATAACAATATGGCGATTAATAAAAAAGCGTCATAAAACATCGCTGCAAAATGGCGAAATAAGCTAGGGCGGCAGTATTCTTCAGTTAAGTCAGACATAGGTGTATTTGTAATTTATTTGGGCTGAGATAGCGACATAAAGTATCATTATTCCTTTATTAATGTGAATTGGATTGACCATGTTGCAATTGATCGGCCGCTCGGCTTTTTCTGCATTTCGTTTAGACAAGCTATTGGCTTCTGTACAAGCTACTGTAGACGGTGTATTGGCTATACGTAGTGAGTACCGGTATTTCATAGAGGTGGAGGGTGATGGCGACCTGAATTCAGTTGCAAAATCTACACTTGAAACGCTACTGGAAGCAGAATTGCGTATAGCAGAAACTGCGGCTGATGAACGTTTCTTTTTAGTCACACCTCGTCCGGGGACAATTTCTCCATGGTCTAGCAAAGCGACAGATATTGCGCATAATAGTGGTGTCAATAATGTATTACGTATTGAGCGGGGAATTGCTTTTTATGTCAAAACAACTAGCGCATTATCGGCAGAACAAAGTGCTTTAGTTATTCAGCTATTGCATGATCGTATGATTGAAGTTGTATTTGAGTCAGATGATGAGGTGGAACGATTATTTACGCATGGTGATTCTCGACCTTTAGTTCCTGTAGATATTTTAAATGGTGGCCGTGAGGCGTTAGTTCAAGCAAATCGAACAATGGGCTTAGCATTAGCTGAAGATGAAATTGATTACCTTGTTGATAACTTTACAAGTCTAAATCGTAATCCAAATGATATTGAATTGATGATGTTTGCTCAAGCAAACTCAGAGCACTGTCGTCACAAGATCTTTAGTGCAGATTGGATTGTAGATGGTGAGTCACAACCTCATACCTTATTTAATATGATTCGTAATACACATGCCTTGCACCCTGAAGGCGTGATCACGGCTTATAGTGATAATTCGTCAGTTATTGAAGGTGCACCAAGTCATCGTTTTCATGTTGATATGGCGACAAATCAATATAGCTATGAAGGTGAAGCACAACATATTTTAATGAAGGTTGAGACACATAATCATCCAACAGCAATTTCGCCTTTCCCTGGTGCAGCAACGGGTGCGGGTGGTGAAATTCGTGATGAAGGTGCAACGGGGCGTGGTTCTAAGCCTAAAGCTGGCTTAACGGGATTTTCTGTATCAAACCTTAATATCCCCGGTTTTGAACAACCTTGGGAAACACCTTACGGTAAACCTGCACGTATGGCATCAGCACAGGAAATCATGCTTGATGGACCTTTAGGTGGTGCTGCCTTTAATAATGAATTTGGTCGCCCTAATTTATGTGGTTACTTCAGAACGTATGAAGCATTAGTACCATCAGCAGATGGTTTTGAAGTGCGAGGTTACCATAAACCAATTATGGTTGCAGGTGGTATGGGGTCTATTCGTCCTCAACATGTTAAGAAAAATATTTTTGACCCAGGTGTTCAGCTAATTGTATTAGGCGGACCTGCAATGTTAATTGGTTTAGGTGGTAGTGCCGCCTCATCAGTCACATCGGGCACCAGTGAAGAGGGCTTGGACTTTGCCTCAGTTCAGCGTGGTAACCCTGAAATGGAGCGCCGTTGTCAGGAAGTTATTGACCGCTGTGTTGCTCTAGATGATGAAAATCCAATTATTGCCATTCACGATGTGGGTGCAGGTGGTTTATCAAATGCATTTCCAGAGTTAGTCGATGATAGTGGTCGAGGTGGTAATTTTGAATTACGTCTTGTGCCGAATGATGAATCAAGCATGTCACCCATGGAAATTTGGTGTAATGAGTCACAAGAGCGTTATGTATTAGGTGTGAGTGCTGATCGGGTTGAAGAGTTTCAAGCCATTTGTGAACGTGAACGTTGCCCTTGGGCGATTGTGGGTGAAACAACAAAAGAACAGCATTTATTAGTGGGCGATGCTGATAACGATAATAATCCGGTAGATATGCCATTATCATTATTATTAGGTAAACCACCTAAAATGTTGCGAGATGTGAAACATCACAGCTTTGAAAAACCTGAATTAGATTTATCGGGTGTGACTGTTAGTGATGCATTAGAACGTGTTTTAAAATTACCCGCCGTTGCGAGTAAAAACTTTCTGATTACTATCGGTGATCGCAGTATCACTGGCCTTGTGGCGCGTGACCAAATGGTCGGTCCCTGGCAAGTACCTGTAGCAGATTGTGCTGTGACATTAGCGGATCATCATGGTTTCCTTGGTGAAGCAATGTCGATGGGTGAGCGTGCACCATTAGCATTAATAGATGCGCCTGCATCGGGCCGTATGGCCGTAGGTGAATCGATTACTAATATTGCTGCTGCAAGTATTGCATCAATGGGGGATATTAAACTTTCAGCCAACTGGATGGCAGCATGTGGCCATACTGGCGAAGATGCCTTGTTATATGACACTGTTGAAGCGGTCGGTATGGAATTATGTCCTGAGCTAGGCATAGCAATTCCAGTTGGTAAAGATTCTTTATCTATGAAAACAGTATGGCAAGATGAGGATGAAAGTAAGTCTGTTACTTCTCCTTTGTCTTTGATTGTGACTGCCTTTGCTCCAGTCAGCGATGCAGCTAAAACATGTACACCGCAATTACGAACAGATCATGGTGATACAGATCTTATCTATATTGACTTAGGTAAAGGGCATAACCGTCTTGCAGCATCTGCATTGGCACAGGTTTATGGTCAAGTAGGGCATCATGGCCCTGATTTAGATGATCCTTCAGCATTAACGCAGTTCTTTAATGCTATTCAACAGTTAAAACAAGACGATTTATTATTGGCCTACCATGACCGTAGTGATGGTGGTTTAATTGGAACGTTAGTGGAAATGGCCTTTGCTGGACATTGTGGTATTGATATAAATATGTCCGGATTAGGTGAGGCATTACCATTATTATTTAATGAAGAATTAGGTGCGGTTATTCAGGTTCGCCATTGTGATGCTGAGGATGCATTATCGATACTACGTGAGCAAAACTTATCACATCATAGCCACGTTATTGGTTCATTACGAGATGATGGTCAGATTGTTATTAATGTTAATGGTGAGCAAGTACTTAATGATTCACGAGTGACATTACAACGTTTCTGGGCTGAAACAAGTTACCAGATGCAAGCATTACGAGATAACCCTGACTGTGCTAAACAAGAGTTTGATAATTTGCTGGATGAAGGTGATACCGGTTTATATGCTGACTTAAGCTTTGATGCTGATGAACATATTGCTGCATCACTGATTGTCAGTGGCGTGCGTCCTAAAATAGCTATTTTGCGTGAGCAAGGCGTCAATGGTCAGATAGAAATGGCCGCATCCTTTGACCATGCAGGTTTTACTGCTATTGATGTACACATGAGCGATATTCTTGAAGGCCGTGTTGATTTGGCTGACTTTAAAGGTTTAGTGGCGTGTGGTGGCTTCTCTTATGGCGATGTATTAGGTGCCGGCCGAGGTTGGGCAAGCACTATTTTGCATAATGAAAAAGCCAGAAAACAATTTAGTGATTTCTTCAAGCGTGAAGATACCTTTGCATTAGGTGTATGTAATGGTTGTCAGATGTTATCTCAACTGAAAGAACTTATTCCGGGCAGTGAACATTGGCCTAGTTTCGAACGTAATGTATCTGAGCAGTTTGAAGCTCGTTTCTCATTAGTTGAAATTGTTGAATCACCATCCGTATTACTTAAAGGCATGGCAGGTTCGGTAATGCCTATTGCTGTTGCTCATGGCGAAGGCCGTGCGGACTTTTCTGTAACAGGTTCACAAACTGATGCACTCGTTGCAATGCGTTATGTTGATAATACAGGTAATGTGACTGAGGCTTACCCTCAGAATCCGAACGGTTCACCAGAAGGGATTACATCACTAACAACAACTGATGGCCGTGTGACAATTATGATGCCACATCCTGAACGTGTCACTCGTACAGTACAGCATTCATGGCACCCAGATGATTGGGGTAAAGATGGCCCTTGGTTGAGACTTTTCCATAATGCTAGAAAGTGGGTAGGGTAATATAAAAAAAGGGAGTTTAGACTCCCTTTTTTTATTGGCTATTTGTCCGTACAGATAGTTCTCTAAACCACATACTTATTTATGGTATTACATAAGTGTGTCGTATTTTAAATGGACACATGAGATAGCTACACAGGGAGGTGTTTACAGTGACCGTTGCCATCAATCAAGAGCTCTGTTGGCTGTCTAACGAATAGATATGCCTGCATTGTTCGCCGTCAAACTGACTGCTGCCGACCCAAATCGGACAGCGAGATTATTACATTTCAGAATTATAGGTTATAAATCCCTACAGGATTACTCACACATACCTAAAGAATAATTCATATTGTCAAAAGCAACTTGAAGCTCAAGTAAGCCTTCTCGAGCAGTATTCACATCACCATCTTGATATTGGAGGTGAAATTCCTGAGCAATAAGATGTAATGCATCATGAGCCTTATCAAGCTGTTCCAAACCTTCTGCTTCAAATAACTGCTCTTGCCTTGCTCGTTTTATCCAAGTGCCACAAGGACAATGCTTGCCATTCAGAATAGGCCAGTGTTCAGCTCTATCTGGTAATGATTGAATATTATTGATGAAGGTGTTTTTCCAATGCTCCGTCACCAATCTAAATAATTTGATTTTGTTTTCTTTGATTGAACGGTGCTTGTTGCCACACTGTAGCCATTCTTGGTTAGGAATGTAGTTGTTAAGCCATTGTGGAAAGTCATTGGCAGGCATTGGTTTAGCAATGCCATAGCCTTGGGCTTGCTCACACCCCACTAAAATTAACATTATCCCATGATTAGTTGTTTCTACACCTTCGGCAATAACTTCACGGTTAAACGAATCTGAAAGCCCGATAATTCCATCAATAATGGCAGAGTCATTAGGGTCATTTAACATGTCCCGAACAAAGCTTTGGTCTATTTTAATGGTATCCACCGGTAAGTTTCTCAAATGAGTCAGTGAGGAATAACCTGTACCAAAATCATCTAATGCTACTTTGATACCTAATGCACCTTGGCAGGTTTTAATAATGGTACTAATGGCATTTAAGTCACCTAAAGCAGAGCTTTCTAATATTTCCAGTTGTAAACATTGCGAATCAATAGATGGGTGTTTGGCAAGGGCCGCATCAAGCTGGGTAAAGAAAGTCTCTGACAATAAATGATGAGAAGAGATGTTGACACTGACTTCAAGCTTAAGACCTTGCTGATACCAATCATCAAGTTGGGACAGTGCTTGATTGATAACCCAATTACCCACTTTGATTTCTAATTCTGTGCCTTCAAGAGTAGGTAAGAAGTCTAATGGCGGAATAAGGCCTTTCTCAGGGTGGATCCAGCGTATTAATGCTTCAGCCCCAAATACATCTCCTGTGACCATATTGACTTTAGGTTGATAATAGAGATGAAATTCATTATCGGCTAAAGCTCGTTCAAGCTCTTGTAGTTTGTTTTGTTTTTGAATAGCTTGGTGATCATCATTATGATCAAATAGATGATAGCAATTTCTACCTGCTAATTTAGCCTGATACATGGCTTGATCAGAGTATCGCATCAAGGTATCTAAGTCAGCATCTTCTAAAGGATATAATGTGATCCCACTCGATGCTCCAATACTAATGGTGTGACCATCTATTGAATAGGGCAGTGAAAGAGAATGATGTATCCTCTGAGCCATTTTTTTGCTTTCAGAAATAGATTTAATATCACCCAATAGAATAGCAAACTCATCACCACCTTGACGTGATACGGTGTCTTCTTCCCTTATATTGGCAGTAATACGCTGTGCGACTTCAATTAGTAATTTATCACCCACTTCATGACCATAGTTGTCATTAACAGGTTTAAACTTATCTAAATCAACAAAGAAAATAGCCAATAAGGTTTCAGTACGTTTACTGTGAGCAATGGCTTGAGTAAACCTATCAACAAATAAAGCACGGTTAGGTAATCCTGTTAGCACATCATAATGTGCCATTAAACTTAATTGCTCTTGTTGTTGCTTGCTACTAGTTATATCAGTGAAAACACCGACATAATTGACCACATTATCAAGCTCATCTTTGAGCACAGAAATAGTGAGTAGTTCAGCGTAAATTTCACCCCCTTTCTTACGGTTCCAAACTTCACCTTTCCAGTGGCCTTGTTCATTGATTTGTTGCCACATACCTTGATAGAACTCAGAACCTTGTTTACCTGAGCTAAGAATACTAGGGTTCTTTCCAATTACTTCTTCACGACTAAAGCCCGTAATATCACAAAAGGCAGGGTTAACATCAATAATAATTTGATCAGAATTAGTAATGGTAATGCCTTCATGGGTATCACTAAATACGCGTGCTAATAGTCGAAGACTTTCCTCAGTGGCAGTACGTTCAGTTATTAATACATTAAATTCATGTGCCATCTCTGCAATTTCATCTGAACCTCTTACAGTCAGTAATTGTTGTGTCTTTTTGCTAGTTCGCATCGTGTTGGCAATATACTTTATTTCATTAACTAGCCTAGAGCGAAGCTTAAAACCAATAAAACCACTTAACAAAAGAATGGTAATTGTAACTATGAGATATAAATAAAGTAACTGCCGAGTTTTGAATTCTTTTTGTTGTGAGAGATGAATTAAATTATCAACAATTGAAAGACTAACCTCATGGAAACCATCAATTCTATTGGTAGCATGCAGCCACCAATCTTCTGGATCTTGTGATGACAAATGGCTACGTAATAGATTGATTGCATCAATAGCTGGCTGGTCATCCACCTTGACCATCTTGTCAATTTCTAAAATAGGTATTTTTCCTGCTGACATAGCAGCAATAACATCAAGATGATTTTGATATTGCTGAAGTGTTTCTTGAATCGTATCAAGAGCACTTTCTTCCTGATGGTCTAAAAAAGGTAATGACCGATAAACTTCGATTTGTGTATTTATGTCTTCAATTTGTTGCCTGACACGAGCTTTATACTTTTTATCCCCTCTAATTACATAATTCTTAAAGTCATGGATAAACCCACCAAAACCGATTAAAGCTTGTAGGCCATTTAATGCGTCATTTCTTTCTGCCCGGTTAAATATATCCTTACGATAATGTTCAACCGTGGTTGCCGAGTCACCAGCTAATATGTCGTGAACCCTAGCCTGTTGTTCCCCGTCAGCAGTACGAAAAAACTTACTAAGTTCAGCATCCTGAGCTGCTATATACCGTGAAATGTTGCTGTGTTGTTTCGGACTCATTTTTTTAGAAGTGAGGGCACCGTTTAAGCTTCCTCGTTCTAATCCAGAATACTCTTCCAGCCACAAGATATTAAGATAAGAAAATGCTGCATTATTCTCATGGTTAAAATTCTGCAATAAACTGGCCGCATTCAAAGTATCAGTAATAATATGGGTATAGACACTGAAGAAACTATCACCTATATGGCGGTCAACTGTAATTCTGGTGGATGTTAATTGTTTAAATTCTTCAGCTAAGTGAGCGATTTGTTCAACATATTCTTCATCAATGTAACCATCTCTATTAACAAGCTGCAAAGATAGTTTTTTTATTGCTAGATCTGATTGTTCACGTTGTTGTGTTAGTTGTTTTTGAAAGGTATTGCCGTCACTACCTATTGTTCCTGCACTAAGTCCTCGTTCTTTTTGAAGTTGGTAGGCAATTTCAGAGAGTTTTTGAGCAATATATGTGAAGTTTAGTGTGTTTTGAGTATCTTTTAATTGTTGTTGTTTTTCGGAGACTGTAATGTTTACGAAAAATAATAGTGTAATAAGAGGCAGCAAGAGGAAAGCAAAAAGTTTACTACTAATGTTAAGTTCATTATACGAAAACTTCATCTAACTACCAATTAGCCTCATTAAAATTAGGTATGATTACTACAAGTCACAAAGTATTGACTAATGAAGGATACTGTAGCAATTTCCCCAATAAGAAACAACCTACGGAAGTAAGTACCAAGACTTTGAATTATATGATTAGATCCTGAAATCGAACTGGCATAGCAATGAATGACTGCTTTTGGCTGTGGATTCAATCGGTCGATGCAACATGCTAATATTTTACGTAAGTAAAAGGAGTGTTGCAGATGAAACAAAGACCTCGAATTTATTACACAGAAAGTCAGAAATCCTTGATGTGGGATCGCTGGAAGAAAGGTGACTCGATGCACCAAATTGCCAGTTTATTTGATCGACACCATTCCTCAGTACAACGGATCTTTGCAGAGACAGGTGGGATACGACCGGCTCAACGAAGTCGCTCAAGATTAGCTTTATCACAGGAGGAACGTGAAGAAATATCAAGAGAAATTGCGACTCAATCCTCCATGCGAACAATTGCTGTTCTGCTGGGTCGTTCTCCTTCAACCATCAGTCGTGAAATAAAACGTAATGGAGGTTATGCTCATTATCGTGCCGTACAGGCTGAGCAAGAAGCATGGAAAAGAGCTAAACGACCAAAACGCTGTAAACTCGTTAATAACGTACAGCTCAGCCAAATCGTTGCTAAAAAGCTTAGACGGCAATGGTCACCTCAGCAAATAGCGGGATGGTTAAAGAGAGCCTATCCAGATGATGAGGACTATCAAGTGTCACATGAAACTATCTATAGAACCCTGTTTATTCAGACTCGTGGCGCTTTAAAAAAAGAGCTACAACAATGTCTTAGAAGTAAACGCATTATGCGTCGGTCAAAACACTCAAGCCTAAAAAACAAAGGACTCGGTAAAATTGTCAATGCAATATCAATTAGTAAAAGACCTGCGTCGGTAGAAGATCGAGCTATTCCAGGTCACTGGGAAGGCGACTTAATCCAAGGGACTAACAATACTTTTATTGCAACCCTAGTGGAGAGACACTCTCGTTATGTGATGTTGGCTAAACTTAAAAATAAAAATACTGCAACGGTGATCGCTGCACTAATAAAGCAATCTAAAAAGCTACCTAAAGAATTATACAAGTCATTAACTTGGGATAGAGGGTCTGAATTATCAGCTCATCAGGACTTTACGGTGGCAACAAACATTCAGGTATACTTTTGTGATCCAAGTAGCCCTTGGCAACGAGGTTCAAATGAAAATACTAATCGTTTATTAAGGCAGTATTTTCCTAAAGGAACTGACTTATCGATACACAGCCAAAGTAAACTAAGTGCAGTTGCTCGCCAACTCAATGAAAGGCCCAGAAAGACACTAGACTATGAAACGCCAGTACAAAGATTTAATGCCTGTGTTGCGTTGACCGGTTGAATCCACAGTACTGAACGGACTGTCAGATTGTATCAAAACCTTGCTTTAAGTGTGTCAAATTAAGTCTTAACTTAATACATGTAACTAGATTCATCTTTTGAACCAAGAGGCTTCTCACTTCATTCAAAAATAGATTGATTTCAGCATA
>ENA-OSET01004157-OSET01004157.1-sediment-metagenome-genome-assembly--contig:-NODE-4157-length-12956-cov-2.773895_pt1 | contig 12956 bp, 11 predicted proteins | sample MGYA00237882_ERZ534229 | MGnify/ENA primary metagenome ERZ534229 (study PRJEB26408, sample SAMN06266212) | sediment metagenome | isolation source: Hudson Canyon methane seep mesocosm | place...
CTAGGCATGGGCCACGTGAGATGAGAAATCAATCGAGCTTGATGAGAGGTTATCATCATGTCACCAGAGTCAATCCCTTTGAGCAGGCAAGTATTGCCGATGTGGGCGATGTTATCTTTTCAGAACAATTTAACCATCAAGCGGTGGTGGATGATATCACCAATTTTTTCAGCTTAATCAAAAAAGCCAGTGTAATACCTCTTAGTGCTGGCGGGGATCACTCCATTACTTATCCAATCTTTCGTGGTATAGCAAAAGACAGCCCCATAGGCATGATTCATATTGATGCTCATACTGACACCTGGGGCGAGATATGGGGCAACAAGTTTCATCATGGCTCTCCTTTTCGATTAGCTGTTGAGGACGGTCTATTAGATCCTAAGAGAACCATTCAAATAGGTATAAGGGGAGCTCAAAATTTTCTAGACGGCATTGATTTCTCCTTGTCCTCAGGAATGCGAGTGGTTTTTATTGAAGAATTTAATGACATGGGTGTAAAAAAAGTAATAGAAGAGGCTAGACAAGTTGTTGGTGATGGGCCAGTTTACCTCTCTTTTGATGTTGATGGTCTTGACCCAGTCTATGCACCAGGAACGGGCACACCCGAAGTCGGGGGTATAACGACTCTTGAAGCACAACAATTCTTAAGAGGCTTGATGGGGCTTAATTTTGTTGGTGGGGATGTAGTTGAAGTTGCTCCTCCTTTTGATCCAACCGGCAATACAGCATTAGTCGGAGCAACGATTATGTATGAGATTTTGTGTTTGTTTGCAGACCGGTTCAAAGATTAATCGTTAATACATTGAGTAAACAAATAGAATGCATTTCTAATCCTTTTCGTTCAGAGTCTAAGCTTAACGCTGAGAGTAATAGCCAAGCTTATCATTTCCATAAAACTCTCCCAGGTTATAAACCCACCCCATTGGTCAGTTTAAAAAACCTTTCCAATCAACTAGGCATCCAAGAAATTTTAGTCAAAGATGAAAGTCAGCGACTAGGATTAAATGCTTTTAAGGTGTTGGGTGCAAGCTATGCAATGGCTTTGGAAATTCAAAGAATGCTTGGTTTTATAGACACTCCACTGACTTACGAGACTATAAAAAAAGAACACCAGGTCATTAAAAAGATGACTTTTGTCACTGCAACCGACGGTAACCATGGAAGGGCTGTGGCTTGGTCTGCCAAACATTTCGGATGCAAGGCAGTGGTGTATATGCCTGAGGGTTCCTCTGATTTTCGTCTACAAGCAATACAGCAACTTCATGCTGATGCTGAGATCACTAATGTTAATTATGATGACACCGTCAAGTATGCTGAATCACAAGCGCTGACAAATAACTGGATTTTATTACAAGATTCATCATGGCCTGGATATGTGGATGTGGCAAAACACATTATGATGGGGTACACAACCATGGTTGAAGAATTTATTGAACAAACATCAGATTGGCCCACTCACGTGATTGCCCAAGCGGGGGTTGGCTCATTTGCGGCCTCAATGTTCGCTTGTTTCTCACAAACAAACAAGGCAAAACCAAAATTAATACTGTTAGAACCCACCGGTGCTGCTTGTTTTTTTAATTCGATAAAAGTCGGTGATCGACAGCCGCATTTAACCCAAGAATTGAATACCATCATGGCAGGCCTTTCATGCGGATTACCAAGTGTTCTCGCTTGGGATATTATTACCCAAGTAACTGATATCTTTGCTGTTTGTGATGATGAATTAGCCTTCCAAGGCATGCGATTGTTCGCACATCCTAATCAAGGCGATCCTTTGATTGTATCTGGTGAGAGTGGGGCGGCGCCGCTCGGTTTTATTCATGAGATCTGTACCAATGAAGCATACACTGCTATGAAAAATCTCCTCGAGATTGATAGTGCATCGACAGTATTAATATTTTCCACAGAAGGTGATACTGACCCGGAGTTATACGCTAAGATTCTTCGATAAGGATAAAAGAATTAAGTAAATCTAATAAAGTTCCATAATCATACATCGAGCCGACCCACCTCCATATTTTTCAATGGTTTTAAGGTTAGAATGTATAATCTTGGTGAAGTGTTCATTTAAAACGTTAAGTTGTGAAGAATCATAACCCTCAAAAGACGAAGTTGACATGATTAGATTTAGGTTATTATTAGTGTCTTTGATTTCGATACAGTTGCCACAAAAATCTAATAATTGTTGACTAGAAATTTCCAGTATTCGATGAGTATGAGACAGTTCATTAATAACATTATTAGCTCCAATTTTTATCGCTTCACTACAAACCACAGCTAATTCTGTTCCAATGTACATCATCACATCACTGTGATAGATAGGATTACCTGTATGACTCTGAGTTTCAAAAGTAATCAATTCATAATTTTGTTCTTTTGCCCATTTAATCGCTAGCTCTTCGTTAGATCTTGCTGAAATACCCATATAGGCTTTACGATTTACTCTATCAAGAACCAGACTGCTGGTTCCTTCTAGAAACCGGGATTGATTTTCGTATGGGCTGTAATCTAATGTCGTTCGATACTGTTTATTAAGGAAAGCAATATGTTCATCAGATTTTTCAAGTCTTCTATTCTCACCAAGCATACTAAATAAGTGCATTGATTGATCATCATAAGTGACCGCCCAATTTGGAAAAATGTTATCGGGGCAACCTTCTTGCCCTGTTAATGTTGTAACTTTAATATTGTTTTCTAAGAGATTGTTTTCAAAATTATCAAATTCTATAAGGGCATCCTCCAAGATCTGAGAATGGGGTTTATCATCATCTACACTCTGATAATGATTTGTTTCTATGGTTTGTTGGTTACTATAAAATTCAACAGGTCTGATGAGCAGCACATGGTTAGTGGATTGACCATTCATTTTTAGATAGTAGCCTTGTTTTCAATCTGGGTGAGTGCTGCGGTTATGATCTCTAGTGCCCACTCAATTTCCTCTTTAGTGATCACCAGTGGAGGAGCGAATCGGATGACAGTCTCATGGGTTTCCTTACATAAAATACCTTCTTTGAGGAGTAATTTAGACAAATTTTTACCAGAAACATAGTTTGGGTCAATGACCACGCCAATCCAAAGGCCTTTACCCCTGACTTCTTTAATCACCTTACTTTTGATGTTGATTAGGGCATTTTTGAAAAAATCTCCCAGCACTCGGCTGTTTTCAATTAAGTTCTCTTCCTCAAGTAACTCCAGGGATTTTTTTCCTATTGCTGCAGCCAGAGGGTTACCACCAAATGTTGAACCATGAGACCCAGGTGTTAGCCATTGCATGACTTCTTTGGATGCTAGGAAACAAGATACCGGCATAAATCCACCGCCTAACGCTTTTCCTAGGATCAGGCCATCAGGTTGAATATTAGAATGCTGGAAGGCAAACATTTTACCCGTCCTTCCTAAACCGGATTGAACTTCATCGAGAATCATCAGGACATTGTTTTTTGTGCATATTTCTCTCACCTCAGGAAGGAAATTTTCAGGGGGGACTATAATTCCACCTTCACCTTGGATTGGCTCGATTAATACAGCTGCTGTGTTCTCATTGATGGCTTGTTCGATGGCTTTAGCTGAGCCAAATTCAACGGACACGAATCCAGGTGTGTGCGGTCCGAAGTCATTTTTTGAGTTAGCATCACTGGAAAAGCTGATGATCGTGGTGGTCCTGCCATGGAAATTACCATCAGCAACAATAATTTCAGCTTTGTTTGATTCAATTTTCTTGGAGAGATAAGCCCATCGTCTAGCCGCTTTGATAGCTGTTTCGACAGCTTCTGCACCTGAGTTCATTGGTAATGCCATATCAAAATTACTGAGTGAAGTAATTGTTTCTAGATACGGCCCCAGGGTGTCGGTATAGAATGCTCTAGAGGTCAATGCCAACTGGCTTGATTGTTCATGGAGTACTTTCAGTAGCTCAGGGTGGGAATGACCATGACTTACAGCAGAATATGCTGACATCATGTCCAAATACTTATTATCATCCACGTCCCAGACCCAAACTCCTTTTGCTCTCGATAAAACTACTGGCAAGGGTTTATAGTTGTCGGGTCCAAAGATGGATTCTTTATCTATAAAATTCCGTTGGTTGGAACTTTTCATCAGCTTAACTCAGGAGTGCTCCAATCAGTATCAATGGGGCCAATGTCTTTTATGATTTCTCTATGTCCGCTCCAAGTATTGATGATTGCTTCTGGTGTACCAATGCCAGCTGATCTTGGATCGCCAGCAGGTCCAAACCAGTGGTTTTGAGGAGCTCCAGTTGTCCTAGCCCTCATGCCTGCATAGGTTGTTCCATTGACAGTAAGCCCCAATACTTGCTGTAGGAAGAGGGGATCATTGCTGACCACCGCTGCAGTTAAATGCAATGGAATCTTTTCTAACGTCTCGAGAATAATAGGTAATTGATCATGTTTATAATTAACAATCACTTGAACAGGTCCAAATACCTCAGTGGTAATAAGGTCAAAATGCTCTGTCATTAACTGCTCAACTGGAACCTCTATTGCCGTCGGTTTAAGTGACCCATAGACGCTCGGTATATTATGTGATTCAAGCTCTTCATTGCCAAAAAGAAGCTTTGCACCTGGTATTTCAAGTAAACCATTTATGTGATTCCGCATCTCTTTATTATTCCAAGTAAGCACCGGTCCTATACTTAGATTATCCAGTTGTCTTCGCTCCGCAAGTGTTTTTAATTTTGGCATTAGATGATTTGTCCAATTCTCATGAACAAAGAGAATACTTTGGGCTGAGCATTTTTGACCTGATGCATTGTAAGCGTCTTCATCACATTGCCATGCAACGTAATCATCCCACTCTGAGCTGTAATCTGGTCCTATCACTTTCCAATCAAACCCAGCATCTTCAACTCTGATTCGACCATTCATGTCTTGAGCTAATTGCTCAGCAACTCCTGAAGAGCCGGTGAATTGAAGCATTCGAATATTACTACTGGAATTTTTAACCAAATTTCCCATCGTCGATCCACTGCAATGCAGCATATCAGCGTCTGTTGCTGGTAGGCCTGAATAAATAAGTAAGCGTAAGAATTGCTCAAAGACAACACCGACAGTAGTCGCTGATTTAATGAGTGGTCGATTTCCCATAAACACAGCCCCCAAAAATTGTAGACCTGGAATTTCTAAAGGAAAATTAAAGGGAGCAATAATAACCACTGGACCATATGGCCATCGATAGCCAGAGGATTCTTGACCTACGTAATCTCCTGGATTTGAAAACCCTCTGCCTAGAAAACGAACGCCATCACCTGCAAAGTTTTCAAGAAATGTCCTGGTAACTTTTACTTCACCAAAACATTGATTATCAGCTTTTGGCATTACTCTTTGAATGAGACGAACAAAGAAATCTTCGACTTCTTTATCTCTCATAACTTCAGCAGCCTTAGCACAAACATTTCCAAGCATCACATAGCGTTCCACATTTTTTAAAGGATTGTGTAAACCACTTTTAGGACAGTTGGCTAGGTTTTCTATAAAATCGTCAACATTTTGTGTGTTTGGAACTCGTATAAAACTCTCACCATTAATAGGATCAGGAACATTATCAAAATAATTAGCTGCATCTCTCCATTGACCACTGACTAGATTTTGACACTTTCCAGGGTTTTCTTCGTTCATTCCATTGAACGGATCAACGGTTGCAAAATTTGATAGGTGAGTCATTATAATTCCGTTAAATTTGTTAAAGAGAAGCTATTCTACCTTCAAATTCCAAGATAACGATAGGCATCAGCTATTTTTCTTATGGCTATCACCATACCAGCAGTTCTAAGGTCTTTAATTTTTTTGCTCGAATGAAACTTTTCGTGGATGTTGCTATAGCCTTCTCTCATTTTCTCTTCAAGTCCTGATCTAACTAAGTCTATTTCAGTGGAACCTTTTATAACTTCATCTTTCAAATCAGTTGGAAAATTCTTATTTGTCATTAACTCTAAGGCAGACACTAAATTAGATTGTCTTTTTTCTTCTTCTCTTTCTTGCATCAATCCGTATCGCATTTTTGATAAGTTTTTTACCCATTCAAAATACGACACAATCACCCCACCAGAATTAGCATAGAAGTCAGGGATTACAACAACACCTCTTTTTTGAAGAATGTTATCTGCTTCAGCAGTGATAGGCCCGTTACCAGCTTCTACAATTAATTTAGATTTAATATTATTCGCGTTATTCTTATTGATAACATTCTCTATTGCAGCCGGTATTAATATGTCACATTTTTTACTTAGGAATCTACTTCGTGTTGTTGTGAACCCATCGTAACCATTAAATGTTCTTTTTTTATCAAAGTATTTTTTTAATGATTCAACATTAATTCCTTTGTCATTTACCACTGAACCGTCTTTCTCAATGATGGTAATAATTTTTGCACCACGTTCTGAAAGGAATTTTGCTGCATAATAGCCCACATTACCAAAACCTTGGATTATAATCCGTTGATCTTCAATATGAGGAGAAAGTCCTATTCTTTTACAGTCTTTCGGGTAGCTTAGAAATTCATTTATAGCGTAAAATACTCCTCTACCAGTTGCTTCAGTTCTCCCGTGAACTCCTCCTTTTGAAATTGGTTTGCCCGTTACACAAGCAAGTGAGTCAATTTCAGTTGGATTAAGTCGTCTGTATTCATCAGCAATCCATGCCATAACATTCTCATCTGTCCCCATATCTGGAGCAGGTACGTTTTGTGAGGGGTGTATCAAATCTCTTTTAGCAAGCTCATACGTAAATCTTCGAGTAATTTTTTCTAATTCGTCTCGTTTCCATGCATTGGGGTCTATAATTAATGCTCCCTTTGATCCACCGAAGGGTAAATCCATCAGTGAACATTTATATGACATTAAGGCTGCCAAGGCTTCAACTTCATTTTGTGATGCATCTAATGAGTATCTAATACCTCCTTTGACTGGTTCATTGTGTTCAGAATGAACGCACCTAAAGCCTGTAAAAGTATGCAGCTTATTTCTTAATTTAACACCAAAATTTACCTTATAAGTGGAGTTTGCTAACTTTATTTTTTTTGCTAAGTCTTCTGGCAATGAAAGCAGTTTGGCAGATTTGTCAAACATCTGATTTACAGAATTTAAAAATTCTTTTGAATTAGCCACAATTTCCTCCTAACTCTACATTTAGAGTGGTTAAGAGCGTTCCTTCGACTTTATTGTCTGCTTCCGTTCACTGTCAATTCAGAGTGAATGAACGATCATAAATTTAATTTCACAATAATGAGAATTATAGTATTTCTTATTAACCTCATTACTTACTGGTAATATATATTATCAGTTAAAAAATACTATTAAATAATGAAAAAAGATAAAAATATTTTATTAGGAGTAAACGTAGATCATATAGCTACTCTAAGAGAGGCGAGAGGGGTTAATTATCCAGACCCGGTACAGATTGCTCTTATAGCAGAAAAAAATGGTGCTGACAGTATCACTATTCATCTTAGAGAGGACAGAAGACATATTCAGGATCATGATGTAGAAAGAATGATTGCAGTGATAGATTCAAGAGTAAATTTCGAAATGGCAGCAACAAATGAAATGATTGATATTGCCTGTCGATTAAAACCCTATGATTGCTGTTTGGTTCCTGAGAACAGACAAGAATTAACTACTGAAGGTGGACTTGATGTCTACTCTAGAGTAGATTTTTTATCTTCTTGTGTTGCAAAGCTTAAAAAATCTGGAATAAGAGTTTCTATTTTTGTTGATCCAGACCCAAAACAAATTGAATCCAGTCAGATGATTGGTGCTGATGCAGTTGAAATTCATACAGGTCTTTATGCTGATAGCGTTAATTCATCAGATCAAGACTATGAATTGAATCGAATAAAGGAGTGTGCAGTTCATGCTGATCGTATTGGAGTAAGAGTCAATGCAGGCCATGGGCTTCATTATGAAAACACCAGTGAAATTGCTGCTATTCGTGAAATTAAAGAATTAAATATTGGTCATTCAATTATTGCTAGAGCCGTCAATTCAGGAATGGCAGAAGCAGTGAGCGAGATGAAAGCAATAATGATTAAATCCAGAAAATGAGCATATTTGGTATTGGTGTTGATATGGTCAATATTGATCGTATAAAAAAACTACATCACAAATACGGTAAACGGTTTGTGACAAAAATTTTAAATTCATCTGAATTGGAGCTGTTTCATCAGACCAATGATCAAGATCAATTCTTGGCCAATCGATTTGCTGGAAAGGAAGCTGCAACTAAGGCTTTGGGTACTGGGTTTTCCCAAGGGATTACATGGAAGGATTTTGGGGTTAGTAATAAACCTTCTGGCCAACCTGAATTAATTTTATCAAATAAACTTGAAAAGTTATTTATAACTAAAGGGATTACTTCATCTCATATTAGTTTAACTGATGAACAGCCCTGGTCTATGGCATTTGTTATTTTAGAGAAATAAATGAAAACCATAGTTTTTGATGTAGAGACTATTCCAGATCTTGAGTACGGAAAAAAGAACATGAATCTGGACGGTTTGAGTGACGAGGATATTGGAAGGTCGATGTTTTTTCAGCAACTTCAAAAAAAAGGCGATGATTTTTTACCTATTGATCTGCATAAAATTATCACTATTTCTTGTATAGCCGAAGAGAATGGAACCATTGAATTGAAGAGTTTTACTCATCTAGAACATTTTATAAATTTTATTGAAGATGCCAACCACTTCGTGACCTGGAATGGCCATCGATTTGATGTCCCAGTGATTTCTTTTAGGGCTCTTACTGAAGATTTAGTTATTAGTAATACGCTGTTAGATGACAAACATCATACTGATTTAAAAGCCGTTTTATCACATGGCAATATTAGTCTAATTTCAGGTCTTGATAGGGTTTCAAAACACCTTGGACTACCTGGTAAAGCCTTTCATTCAGGAAAAGTAGTTTGGGATTTGTATGTAGATAATAAAATGCATGAAATCACCCAGTATTGTGAAGCCGATGTCCTTAATACTTATTTAATCTACATCCATCATCAATCCACAATTGGCGAAATATCCAAAGATCAATTAAGAGAGAAAAAAGGAACACTTAAATCTTTTCTGAGTTCAAGTGAACATCATCACAATGAGTTTCTTGAGAAGCTTTAATCTAATGACCAATATTTCTATTTCAATCATTCATCAAAGACTGTATTTGAAAACAGAGACACAAAGTCGTGAATATATAATTGCTACTTCAAAACATGGTCCTGGCGAGGAGAAAGATAGTTTTTGCACGCCCAGAGGTCAACACTTAATTAGAGCAAAAATAGGGGCGGGACAACCACGCGGACAAATATTTAAAGGACGAAGACCAACAGGAACAGTATTTTCAGCTGACATCAATGATCTCAATGGAGGAGATTGGATATTAACAAGAATACTTTGGTTAAGTGGAACCGAGATTGGTAAAAATAGATTAGGCAATGTTGATAGTATGCAAAGATACATTTATATTCATGGTGTTCCTGATGAGTTAATTCTTGGGATTCCTGGGTCAAAAGGTTGTATTAATATGTCTAATAATGACATTGAAGAAGTCTTTGATTTAGTCGATATAGGCACTCCGGTAGTAATTGAATAGCCTGATGACTCGCCTTGGTCCAATAATCGTTTCAATTGACGATAAGAAACTCTCACACAAAGAGAAAACTATATTGTCACATGATTCAATTGGTGGAGTGATTCTGTTTGCTAACAATTACGAAAATCGGAATCAACTTAAAGATCTTGTGCAATCAATAAAAGCAATAAAGTCACCAGAATTAATTGTTTGTGTGGACCAAGAAGGAGGGCGTATTCAAAGGTTTCAAAAGGAATTCTATTCACTTCCTTCTTTTAAACAACTGGGTAAAATTTATGATTCTTCAGCTGAAGATGGATTGAAAGCCTCTTATCTTGCTTCACAAATTATGGCTCTTGAGCTGTTAGAGGTGAATATTGATTTTAGTTTTACCCCTGTGGTTGATCTTGACTATGAGTTATCTTCAGTGATTGGCGATCGAGCTTTCCACTCTTCTTCACAAACAGTGAGTGACTTATCTACTGCCTATCTAAAGGGTTTGGAACGTGTTGGTATGAAAGCTGTTGCAAAACATTTTCCAGGTCATGGAAAGGTGAGCATTGATTCTCATGTTGACAAGCCGATTGATCGACGTTCATTTGATGATTTAGGTAATGATCTCAGTCCTTTTCAAAGCTTATTTAAAGAAAGCTTATCAGCAATTATGACAGCACACATATTGTTTCCTATGGTTGACTCTTCTATAGTGACTTTTTCTCAGAAATGGCTAAAAGATATTCTTCGAGATCAATTAAATTTTCAGGGTCTTGTAATTTCAGATGATCTTTCTATGGGGGCAACAAAGGATATTGGATTCATGAGAGACAAAGTGAATATGGCTCTTGATGCTGGTTGTGACTATGTCCTTTGGTGTCATTCTAAAGAAAACCTTGAAGCAGAACTAGATTCAATCGCTATAAAAACAGATGTCAATCCAAGTAACCAAATAGAGTTAATGAAACCATTGATGAAACACGAGGAAACACCATTATCTATTAATGAGTTGATTTCGGAGCTTGACCACTTGTTAAATAGTTCAGCAATTCTTTAATTTCTTTAATTTTCTCGATACTGACTAGAAAATCACCTTTGAAACCAAGGGATTGATCTGGGTATAAACGAAATTTGTCATGATTTTCTTTAATTAATTGAATCAGTAGATCACTTTCTATTGTGGTTGATGAATGAAAGTAAATTCTTCCATATTGGTTGTTTAGCTTAATGCGTTTTATACCAATTGAGTTCGCCTTATTTTTGAGTTTAGTAACCTCAAGAAGATTAGAAGTGAATTCGGGTACAGTACCAAAACGATCCATTAGTTCATGTTTTATTTCTTTGATTTGACTGTCGTTATCAGTTGATGATATTCGTTTATAGAATATCAATCTTAAATGAACGTCAGGCATGTAGTCTTCAGGGATGAGTGTTGGAATGTTTAAATTGATATCAGTTGTGAAGAATGATTCATCAGGGGTTCCATAATCTTTTAATGAACTAACAGCTTCTGAGAGTAAATCTTTATAAAGGGTGAATCCTATTTTTTGGATTTGCCCACTTTGTTCATCTCCTAGAATTTCACCTGCCCCTCTAATTTCTAAATCATGCATGGCTAAAATAAATCCGACTCCCAAATCTTCAATAGCTTCAATTGCTTCAAGCCTCTTAAGTCCGTCCTCAGATATTTGATTTTTTGGTGGTGTTAATAAATAAGCATAAGATTGACGTTCAGATCTACCCACTCTGCCTCGCAGTTGATGGAGTTGTGCTAAACCAAAACGATTGGCATTATTAATGATAATGGTGTTTGCATTGGGTATGTCTAATCCACTTTCAATAATTGTTGTTGCTAACAATACACTGAATTCGTTGTTATAGAATCTCATCATGATTTGTTCAAGTTTTCTCTCTCTCATTTGACCATGTGCTATCTCAATTGAAAGGTCTGGAAAAATCTCTCTAAGTTGTTCAGAAATGTTTTCAATATCATTGATTTTGTTGTGCACGAATAGAATCTGTCCACCTCTATTAATTTCTCGTTGAAAGGCTTCTTTAATCAGGTTTTTTTCCCAACGACTTATATAGGTTTTGATTGGTAATCGACTTTCTGGTGGAGTTGCAATCATTGAAATATCTTTGAGCTCACCAATAGCCATATTTAGAGTTCTCGGTATAGGAGTAGCGGTCATGGCTAGATAATCAACGCCGTATCTTATTTTCTTTAATTTTTCTTTGTCCCTAACTCCAAATCGATGTTCTTCATCAACAATAATAAGACCCAATGTTGGATAGGATATCTTTTCTGAAAGAACTGCATGGGTACCAATGACAATGTCTGTTTGTCCTAATCTTAAATCATTGATAATTGCCTCTCTTTTTTTAGGGCTCTGTGTACGTGATAATAGTTCAATATTAATAGGCCATTCAGTAAATCTTTCTTGAAAGGTTTCATAATGTTGTTGTGCTAAAAGCGTTGTAGGAACCATTAAAACAACTTGATTACCATTCATGACTGCACTAAACGCTGCTCTTAAAGCCACCTCAGTTTTTCCAAACCCAACATCACCACAAACTAATCTATCCATCTTGCTAGAAGAACCCATATCATCTAATACCTGATCAATTACTTTTGCTTGGTCCCTGGTTAAAATAAACTGGAAACCTGAACAAAAAACATCATAATCTTGTTGATTAATCGCATCCAGTCCTGCTTTACCGTGTACTGCAACATCTAACGTCACCCCTAATTTGCGTAAAAAAGTACCCGCTACTTTCTGATTAATGTCATTATCTTCGACTAATAAAATATGGGCATTAAACTGTGGCAATGTATTCTCTAACTCTGGTTTTGTGTTTGTGGTATCGAAGCTCAAGAGCAGCTTGGCTAAACGCTTAAATAATAATGTCTGCCTAACTGGTTTTAATAAACACATATCCGCCTGATGACTATCATCATTAACCGTTGCTGAACTTAAAATTAAAATAGGTAATTGCTGATAAAGTGGGTGCTGACGTAATTGTTCTGTTAACTGTAAGCCATCCATGTCAGGCATTTGATAATCAATAATCGCCAAATCAAAAATGGTGGCTGTTTGTTCTAATAAAGCCTCTAATGCCAAATTAGCACTCGCATAACTCACATATTGCAAACCCCAGTTGGTACAGTAATGTTCTAAAATTAAGCGATTGGTTTGATTATCATCGACAATTAAAACCCGCTTGCCGCTTAAATCTGCCAAACTATGCTCACCGATTTCTGTTTCGCTTAAGCTAAAAGGTAAAGCAAACCAAAAAGTAGCTCCCTTACCCAATTGGCTATCGATATGAATATCACCTGACATCCCCCCTGTGTCAGAATAGTTTTCGCCTTATCTAAATT
>ENA-OSET01004159-OSET01004159.1-sediment-metagenome-genome-assembly--contig:-NODE-4159-length-12951-cov-3.812801_pt1 | contig 12951 bp, 11 predicted proteins | sample MGYA00237882_ERZ534229 | MGnify/ENA primary metagenome ERZ534229 (study PRJEB26408, sample SAMN06266212) | sediment metagenome | isolation source: Hudson Canyon methane seep mesocosm | place...
GTCTATTGGTGGAGGCAAACTGTCTGCTTATCGTGCTATGGCTGAACGAATTGTAGACAAGGTAGTTTCCCAGGGGCAGTTTACTGTAAAAGCCTGTGTGACCGGCAATGAGCCTCTGCCGGGGGGCGATGCAGTAGTCGAGCCCGATCGATATACTGAGCTATCATCGGTAAGTTCAGAGCGTTTATGCCGTCTTTACGGAAACGAAGTTGATGCCGTTGTAACCGATGGTGGTGACGTCGGCGCGGAAGTCAGACGCGCGGTTTACGCAGAAGGTGCGGTGCGCCTAGAGGACTACTGGGCACGCCGCAGTAGCCGTGCATATTTTGACCGTGGAGCGGGTATTGGAATTTTGACAGAAGCTGCCGGTGAAATGGCCGGGCTTCTGGGCTGGACTGCCGAGCGGCAAGCCGAGGAAATTGGGAATTGCATCTCCATTGACCAACAGAGCAGGAGTGCATTTCAATCAACTAAGAGTGAGGGTGTAAAATGAACAGTGAACAAATACAAGAGTTAAAGGCTCATATTGGCAACGCTATTGTCTTTGACGATAGCGAGACATTGCGCTCACGAAGATTCGATCGATGGTGCATCAAACACTATCGGGATTGGCGCGGTCAGAACGTAGAGGCTCCAGCTTGCGTGGTACGCCCCCAATGTGCAGAAGACGTTCAGAAAACGGTAAACTTCGCTCGCGATCGGCAGATAGCTATTATTCCCTTCGGTCTCGGAAGTGGGGTGTGTGGAGGCGTCGAAGCCGATTCCTCACAACTAATGCTCGATATGAGTGACATGAATAAAATGGGTGACATTAACGAAATCGATCTACTGGCAACCTTTGAAGCGGGCACTAACGGTTTGGTGGCAGAGGAGGCTGTTGCCGCGAAAGGACTGACTATAGCTCATTGGCCCCAATCAATTGGTATCAGTAGTGTAGGAGGGTGGGTTTCCACCCGTGCATCCGGCCAGTTCTCTACCGCCTATGGAAACATTGAAGACATTGTTTACTCGGTTGAAGTGGTGTTGCCAAACGGTGACTTAGTAACGCTGGGCAAGGCGCCGCGCGCCGCCAGTGGCCCCGATCTTAGGCATTTGATCATGGGTGCCGAAGGCACTTTGGGTATCATCACTAAAGTGACACTCAGCCTACGTCGCCAGCCCGAACACCGTGAAACCTCGGCCTACTACGCGCCATCTATGGAAGCAGGGTTTGTCGCCCAGCGCCAGCTCGTCCAGAGTGGGTGGCAACCCCCGGTGATGCGGCAATATGACGCCTCCGAAGTTGCACGAAATTTTCCCGACTATGTTCACGATGACTCTGCACTGATCCTACTTGTCCATGAAGGCCCCCGGTCCCGCGTTGTAGCTGAGACGCAGGCAACATCAGAACTGATGCAGAGCCTTGGCCTGACGCCTGCCGATCACAAGGTTACCGAAAAATGGCTGGAAAATCGGAATCACGTACCCGAATGGACCGACCTGCTTAAGCAAGGGCTGATAGCAGACACTATTGAGGTCTCGGCGAGCTGGACTAAAATCGATGAAGTTTACGAGAACGTCGTTGCAGCACTAGGCACGGTGCCGTCCATTGTTAACGCATCCGCGCATAGCTCTCACGTTTATCGCTCTGGTATTAACCTCTACTTCACCTTTGCGTGTATGCCTGAAGATGCGGCCGATATGGAGTCGCTCTATTTTGAATGTTGGGACAAGGCTCTGGAAGCTACGGCTGCAGCGGGTGGCGGCATAGCTCATCATCACGGCTCGGGTCGCCTGAGAAAACCCTATATCCATCACGATTTGGGTGAAGGTGGGATCGAAATATTCAAGACAGTCAAAAAGGCGCTTGATCCAGACGGACTCATGAATCCTGGAAATCTAATGCCTGACTAGCCGACCACTGTACCGATAGGGAAAGAGATAATGCCCGAAGCTGAGCCAATAATACTAACAATTGATTACGGTACACAGAGTGTACGTGCTATCGCTTTTAACTCACGTGGCGACCTGGTCGCAAAAGCGCAGACATTGTTGAATGATTATACCCATCCCGAGCCGGGATGGATGGAACATGATGTCGATGGTTTCTGGCAGATTATGGCGGATACTTGTCAGAAACTCTGGGCAGAATCTTCGGTTCGTCCCGAGCAAGTGCAAGGTCTGGTCGTTACCACTCAACGCGCCACCGTAATCAACCTGGACTCCGCGGGTAAACCGTTGCGCCCGGCTATCATCTGGACCGATCAACGCCAGGCTAAGACAGGTGCTAAATTACCTTTGCACTGGCGCTTACTGTTTAAACTACTGCGTATTGAAGATACGGTCCTCGCTTTTGAACGCGAAGCTGAGATAAATTGGATAGCGCAAAACCAGCCTGAAATCTGGAGAGATACGGCGCATTTCCTGCTGCTTTCCGGATACTTAAATTATCGCCTGACCGGAGAGTTTATCGATGGTACGGGCAGCCAGGTGGGTTACATTCCTTTTGACTTCAAGAGTAAGCGTTGGTGCAAACCGGGTGATTGGAAATGGCATGCAATGCAAATTACTTTGGACAAACTTCCGAAACTAGTGGAATCGGGGGAGAAAATTGGAGAGGTTACGGCAGCAGCGGCGTCTGCGACAGGCTTACTCGCTGGCACGCCTGTATTTGCTGGAGCTTCCGATAAGGCTTGCGAGGTTCTGGGGGCAGGTTGCTTAACGCCTAATACCGCCAGTGTATCCTGTGGCACCACAGCCACCATTAACACAACTTATGAGAACTATTTAGAGACGCGACCATTTATTCCTCCTTATCCGGCGGCTATGCCGGGTCACTTTAATTGTGAAGTTCAAGTGTTCCGAGGTTACTGGATGGTGAGCTGGTTCAAGAAAGAATTTGGTCACCCCGAGAGGCAAAAAGCGGAACTTAATCACGAGAGTGAAGAATCTTATCTCGATGATCTGGGGCGTGACATAGCGCCTGGTAGTGACGGTCTGGTGTTGCAGCCCCTATGGAATCCAGGTCTGGGAGATGTTGGCCCGGAGGCAAGAGGTAGCATTATTGGTTTTAACGACGGCCACACCCGAGCTCATTTATATCGAGCTTTACTGGAGGGATTGGCCTATGCGTTACGAGAGGGAAAAGAACGTATCGAAAAACGGAGCAAAATTCCCATAGAACGGTTACAGGTCTCGGGCGGAGGCTCGCAAAGTGATGTGGTGATGCAAATTCTTGCCGACGTTATGAATTTGCCCGCCGACCGGCCCTCAACATTCGAGGCTAGCGGATTGGGAGCAGCCATAATCGGCGCGGTGAGTCTTGGTTATTATTCCGACTTTCATGCAGCAGCCAAGGCGATGACTGGAGTGACAAAAACATTCTCTCCGCACCCACAAAATGTCGAGAGTTATGACAAGCTGTTTCGCACCGTCTACACGAAACAATACGAGCGTCTGAAACCGCTTTATATTGCGTTAGAGCAATTACGAAATAATTAGGATGTTGACGTGACTGTCGCTGGCGGGCCCTGTCTCTATCATCCGAACCTGCAGTGAAGAGCGTAAACTCTGGTGACTCGGCAGACTGGCTGTGAGGCTTTGGCGCGCTTTTAACTGAAATGACCTGTAGTAGCACAGGTCGGAGTTTCTTTCATGCCTTAATTCTAACGCCCCCGACTGAAATTTAGGTCGTGGGCTCGGTGTCATCGTTATTTTTTCCTCACGGTGTATCCTTCTTTTTCATCCTCAATGACAAAACCCAGTTCACTAATCTTGTCGCGTAGTATATCGGACGTTGCCCAATCTTTTTCTTGACGAATCGCTTTACGTTCTTCTGCAATAGTAAGAATGTGTTCGGGGATTACTTCGTCGGTTTTTTCTAAGCGGTCGAGTTGCAAACCAAAAATCTGATCGGAATAGATGACATTAGCGCGCTTAACAGAAGTGGGTAGCGTTCCGCCTAACATATCCCACATTAGTGCCAATGCTCGCGGCGTATTTAAATCGATATCAATAAAGTCGTGAAATTTTTTCACATAGGCAGTATCGACAACACCTCCATGTTCCCAATTGCCTAACATTTTTCGAAGTTTTTTTAAGGTGTTCTGAGCTGCAGTTATTGAACTCCAGCTAAAATTTAAACGACTGCGATAATGTGCTGTTAATACCAGGTATCGATAACTTAAAGGGTCGAAACCCGCCTCGATTACCGTAGCGAGTGTCAGTGATTTTCCCGACTTTGCGACCTTCTCATTATCAATCTGTAGAAAGTAACCATGCATCCAGTAATTCGCCAGCTGAGTTCCGTGGCGACCTTGAGTTTGCGCGATTTCATTCGAGTGGTGAACGGGAATGTGGTCTTCACCTCCTACGTGGATATCAAACAAAGGGCCGAGGTACTTTTCAGCCATCGCTGAGCATTCAATGTGCCAGCCCGGGAATCCTATTCCCCAAGGGCTATGCCATTCCATCTGACGAGTTGTTGCACCACTAAACTTCCATAATGCGAAATCCGTAATATTACGTTTTTGGACGTAGCTAACACGTTTTCCGGCTTGTAAACCCTCTACGTTTAAGCGGGCAAGATAGCCGTATTGATCTATCTTTGATGTGTCGAAATAGACCCCGTCGTCATTGATATAGGTAAAACCTTTTCTTTCCAGGTCTACAATATATTCGATTTGTTCGGCGATATGTTCTGTCGCTCTGCAAATGATTTCGGGGTGAATAATATTAAGATGATCGAGATCCTCAAAAAAATGGGATTCAAATCTTTTCGCAATTTCCCACGCTGATTGTTTTGCCAGCCTTGATCCTTTCTCCATTTTGTCTTCACCGGTATCACCATCGGAGACAAGGTGGCCCACGTCGGTGATGTTCATGACGTGCTTCACGGTGTAACCACCGGCCGACAGTGTTCGTTTTAGAATGTCTACAAATAAGTAAGTTCGTAAATTGCCGATATGTGCGTAGTCATACACAGTCGGTCCGCATGAGTAAAGTCCCGCTCGCTTTGCTTCAATTGGGTTAAAGGAAACAATTTCTCTTTGTAAGGTGTCGTAAAATTCAAACTGCATGATAGTAATGCTCATTATGTAAGGCAAAAAAAAGGCCGTTGATTACAAAATCAACGGCCTTTCCAAAAGTCTTCCGGGTCAATTATGTATGAGGGTTCCGAGGGGACACACAACAACATTCACTGGCAGTAAATGCAGATAGAATGGTTTTGAGTTGGGTAAAATTTTCCATAGTCGCGAGCATAGCATCAATCGTAAGCTTTTCAACTTATAATGTAAGAAAGTGATTTTTTCATCGTAACAAGCACGAGTTCTGCTCAACCATGCCTGAAAGATTCTTGTAGTGAAATCGAGGTTTTTAGGTTATATAGCATAGATATAATTTGTATACTTGGTAGTGTGTTTTCTTCGTAACAGCGAACAAAAGAGAAAGAACTATGAACGATTTGACTTTGAATGACTGGGCCGATTTGGCCGAGGTTGTTAGCGCTTTGAGTATCGTTGGTGGACTTATCTACGGCTATTTTCAAATACGCTACTTTCAGAAACAACAACTCGACACCGTTGCATCAAACCTAACCCAGACATTTTACAGCAAAGATTTAGCCCAAGCATTGGCATTGCTGCAGGAGGTACCTGATGGTATCGGTGCTACGGAAATGAGGTTAAAGGGCGCTCAGTATCCCGAAGCAGCTGTGATTGTCACCACTTCGTTTGAAACAATGGGTTTGTTGGTTTACAAGGGAATTGCCCCATTGGATCTCGTGTTAGACATGGCGGGTGGCATTATCACCGTCATGCATCGTCGACTGGCTCAGTGGCAAAGTGATATTCGTATCGAGCAAGATCAACCCTCGTGGGCAGAATGGTTTGATTGGCTGGGCGAACGAGCAATTCGTGAAAAAAATCGAGAGCCGCCAGCCCATGTAAAACATCGCAACTGGCAGCCTTAGCTTCCGGATATTAGTTCGGATGTTAGTTTTGTCTAACAAAGGTTTGGAGAGACTGACCTGTATGTCTAGCGGTTCGGGAATTGGGTAACGCTTTTTCTTCGGGATTACCTGATCTTTTTTATGAGGGGCGGGAAAAAGCCACCGCGAAGATCATCAGGAATTAATGCCCCATCTACAACGATTTAACTAGGTAACTACGATGATTACACTTTACTACTTTCCTGGAAACGCTAGTATGGTTGCGCATTTTGTGCTGGAGGAACTGGGAGCTGATTACCAGCTAATGCTCGTGGATCGAAAAACCAATGGTCAAAAGTCGGAAGACTATCTGGCTTTGAACCCGACCGGCCGAATCCCCACGCTTGTCGACGGCGATTTGGTTTTATTCGAAAGCGCCGCTATCTGTATCCATTTAGTTGAAAAAAACCTCTCTTCGAAGTTGGTCCCTGAGATAAACTCTCCCGAACGACCACTCTTTTTTCAATGGTTGATGTACCTGACCAGTACCGTGCAGTCTGAGTTAATGGTTTATTTTTATCCCGACAAACATACCGATGGTTTGATGGGCGCGTCTGATATTGCTAGCGCCCAAGAGAAACGAATAACTGATATGTTGGCGATACTCGACAAAGAACTGACGAACAAACAGTTTCTTGTTGGGGGTGATTTAACGATATGTGATTTGTATATTATGATGTTGTCAATTTGGGCCAGCGGCTTCACTTCTCCGCCACTGTCTTTTCCACATCTCGGTAAATATTTGCGTTCTCTGGCATTAGTTCCCTCAATTAAAGAGGTGTGCAGAAAAGAAAACCGGAGCCTGGAAGCTTACCAATAAAGAAGAAGGCCGCGAAAATTGAAGTGATTGGCAACCTTATTTCTTCCCAGTCTGGCTTATAGCTAGTGCCGATCCAGAAATAGGCGTTTTTCTGCGATGTCGTTCATTGAGAGCGGTAGAGTTCGACGCTTCGACGCGGCAATCTCCTGTAGGCCGAACCAATGCTGGCAATTATGGACACTCTCCACCATGAGATTGCGCGCTTCGCTCGCAACGACTCGGTTTCTGGACGGACATTAGTTGACTCATTGCAAAAGGATTTCGCTGTTAAAGGCTCTGATGCCCGGGATGAACAGTTATCTCAGGAAAACTTTCGCTTAATTGAATTAGGCGTTGCAAGCTTTCAACACTTTTTTCTGGATCTGCCGAAAAGGTACCGGGCTCAACCCCATGTTCCCATCCCCAACGAGTATGTGTTGCGTCACCAATCAGCAGTTGCGGTCCTTCGGTGCTTCTTACCAGATAGGCTGTCGAGCCGGGCGAATGCCCTGGTGAGTGGATGGCGAAAACAGATTTGTCGCCAAAGATGTCAACGATACCATTTTGGTCAAATTGCCATTCCCGCAATTGTTGTACATTTGCCAACAGTCTGTCCGTCGTACCCTGGGTGAACATATGTTCGGCGGAACTTAAGCTTCCTTCGCCCGGGCCTGTATAGACGGGCGTGCTTTTTGGCAAGTCTGTCAATCCGAGTATATGATCCATGTGAATGTGGGTTAGGAATACCCCGCTTACGCCTCCTGCCGATTGTTTGGCTAGCTGTTGAGTTGTTTTGATGACTTGAATCTTATCAGTCTTCATTGCCATCTTAACAAGGAATGACAAGTCCGGGTTTTCATCGGGCGAGTTAAATCGTTCAGATATACCGGAGTCGACCAGATACGTGCCTCGGTCAGGATGACTGAGCGAATAAACGTATAGCTGTATGGGCTCATCTTTTTCTTGCAGTCCAGCCTTTACCGCCAAAGGGTGTTCCAAATTTAACAAGCCTGACAGATTTATCGACCAGTTGGCAGCGACGTGTTTTTCAAATTTTATTGGGCCAGGTACGTTAATAATGGACTCCAATTCAGCCATCGAAATGTTTTGCCCGTCGGATGAGGCTTTCGTAGAAATACTACTAGCATTACAACCTGTAAGCAGAAGTAGAGGGATAAGTATGTTGAAGAACGTACTGGTCCTAAAGAATTTATTCATTTGAGTGATCCTGTTGTGTTGAGGAGATTCACAGTATCAATTATCCGATATCGGATGTATATTGCCTAAATATGCATATAGGTATCCGTAAATGAATGGTAAGGGTTTGTCTTGGGAAGACGCACAACTATTTCTGGCGGTTGTGGAGCATGGTAGTTTCAGCGCTGCGGCCAAAGTATTAGGGCTTGGCCAGCCGACTATTAGCCGGCGTATAAATTATATTGAGGAGTTGTTACACCAACAATTATTTGAACGCGGCAAATATGGCGCGATACCCACGGAGACAGCGACAAAATTATTGCCTGCTGCGCAACAAATGGCGAAATGGGCGGCTGAGTTTGATCGGCAAGCCCTCGGCGTAGGTGATGCAGTTTCTGGCACTGTGCGTGTTGCCGCGGCGCCCGGTGTTGCGGTTGAGCAGCTTGCTCCTTTCGCAGCTAAGCTCAAAACCCTGGAACCGAATATCCGTCTAGAGGTTCTTTCCTCCATTGACCACGTTGATCTCACGCGCGGCGGAGCAGATATTGCCATTCGTACAAAATACCCCCGTGAACCGGAACTCGTTGTCGTGCATAAGTCCGTTGTTCAGCCAGTGGTTGTGGGATCTAAAAGCTATGTTCAGAAGCTCAAACAACCCTGCAAGTGGAGTGATCTGTCCTGGGTGAGTTGGGCAAGTCCTTATCTGGACGTTTCGCCGAGGCCGATGCTGGAAAAAATTATCGATAACTTTGCGCCCGTGTTCACCTCGGATGATTATCTGGTTCAAAAAGCAGCGGTTTGTAGTGGACTCGGTGCTTTTATTACGAACAGGTCAAATCGGTTTGACACGACAGAACTGGTTGAAATTGATATTGGTGTAACGTTACCTGAATCTGAGTTTTACATTGTCTGTGCCAAAAGTATGCAACAGGTACCTCGTGTTAGAGTAGTCATCGAAAGGTTGATAGAGATGAGCATTGCAGATTAAGAACGACAATCAGCTAACTTGACAGTTAGTTTTCAGTCCCACCCAGCAGTTGGTGGGACGAAATAGTGAATGAGCGACACGGTTAATGTATTCTTCAAACTAAGCACATTCCATGATCGTGTTAAAACTCATCACTGTGCGATTACACTCTTATGACGGCTGTCTACTGTTTGCCGCGCTGACGTTTCAGAACGATAAGGGGCTAATACTGTGCCTCTCCTGCTAAAATCTTGTCGTAAAATGCCTGGTCTAATAGCTGATAATTTGACTCTTTAGGTTTTAACACCAAAATAATATCCGGGGTTTTGTCTAAATGGTAAGCCTGTTCTCGCAAATCATTTTTTTGTAGTTTCATCGTCGCGGTTGTGGGTTGCTCGTCGAGTAGGCGAATGAATACAGGATTAGCATAGGGTGGCAAGTTGGCGCTAATGTGCTCGGAAAGACGGGTCAAATCCAGGTCATCGGCGCTGTCAATTTTTTTGTTCAAGATCAGCGCAGCCATTCCAGCACGTCCGTCCGTATTCGGAACATCGACACCGTAAACATTGCTTATGTGAACGTCGGGGTATTGGTTGATAACTTCGCCCACTTCATTGGTTGAGACATTTTCACCTTTCCAGCGGAAAGTATCACCGACCCGGTCGACGAACTGGTAGTGTTTCAGCCCGAAAGAAAAACCAACGGGTACTTCCTTAAGAAGGTCACCGCTATTAAAGTAGCTGTCACCGGATTCGAGGACGTTGGAGAGGATTTTTTTGTCGGTTGCCTCCTTGTTTGTATAACCTTCGAATGTCGTTTTTTCTGTCACCTTTATCACTAACAGTCCCGGGCTGTTGGGTTCAACGGGAATACAGAACCCGCTGTCATCCCTAACTATTTCGTCGTTGGCGACGTCATACTGAATCAGTGCCATCGGCACGACACCGGTGCCGACGGTACAGTCCTTATTAAAAATATTAGCAAATCCACTGTTACCTTCGCTGGCTCCATAGAATTCCCCTATGTGAGAAATTCCAAATCGTTCCTTAAAGTCCATCCAAATGTCTGGCCTCAGCCCATTACCTATCGTTTTTGTAATCGGATTGTCTTTATCATTGTCTTTAGGAGGCGGAGACATCAAGTAGCGAATAAATTCGCCAATGTAGACGAAGCTTGTGCAGTTATATTGCCGAATATCTTCCCAGAAAGCGCTTACGGATAATTTACGCCGGATGACCATGGACGCTCCGACTTCTGCGGTCGCTAGCCAGCCCATATTTAATCCAGTGGCATGATAGAGAGGTAGGCAATTATACATTCGGTCCGTCTTTACCAGCTTTTGTATGAAGCGTGCAGAGGTGATACCCATAAGAATACAACGTTTGTAGGTAACAACTGCTGCTTTTGGAAGACCGGTTGTTCCGGACGTGAAAATATAGCTGCATCTTGCGCCAGCCAGAATGGTAGAAGTGACCGGTAAATTTCCCGAGTCAATTTGATCATCTTGGGAATTTACTTCCGTCGCCCAGTCTGGACAGCTTTGTTTGCCCTCATCGCGCACAAAAATGTAGTCCGTACCACTTGCCAGATTTAACTCATCCAGAACACCGGAAACCGCTTCTAGCTGTTCTTCTCCGAATATGCACTTTTTTGATTCAATGAGGTTGATACAGTGGGTCAGAGGTGCTTTTGTCAGATTTGTATTAATGAGTCCGGCAATACCGCCAATCTTCTGAATTCCTATCAAGCAGATGAGGAACTCGATACGGTTCTGCATCACCAAACTGACGCAATCCCCTTTCTCTATCCCGCTGTTCAGTAATATTCTGGCTACTCGATTCGAGCGCTGGTTAAATTCACCCCATGTAACAGTTTCATCTTCACAGATTAAGGCCACATCATGAGGGTTCATTGAGGCGTTATTTTGCACCATCAGGCCAATAGAAATGGCTTGATCTGCCTGGATCGGTTTAGTCCGTAGGGCCGTCAACAGAGTACGTAGGTCACCAAAGAATTTGAAGATTGGATTCATTGAACGAATATCCTAGTTATTTTTATGAATATTGGCACACTATAGTATATTGTTGCTGTGAAAATCTATGCGCGCGAGTAGCTTTATTTCTACCCTCAGTCGCGATGGTAGTCGTCTTTGTGTTTGGTCTTGTCTCAAACCGGAGGTTTACGTAACAATGAAGCTAAGCAGGCATTTTGAATCAGCGATCCGATATAGCCAGAGAATATTGCCACAGACCTGGTGAAATGAATCGCACCGTGGAGCGCAATTACCAGGAGGAAACCGTTGGCAGCTTCACTCGCTAAACCATGTTGAGTAAACGTCAGGACTGTATTCGAACATTGTCTAATATGATCAACACTATTTCCCTGATGAGAGTCCAAATAGTTATGTTAGAAATCCTACCCGTTACCTCCGATATTGAGATTGAAAACGTTGTATTCCTCGCCAAAGAAATTTGGTCAGATCACTACGTACCGATAATCGGCCACAAACAGGTCGATTATATGCTTGGGAAATTTCAAAGCTGCGAAGCAGTCAGCACAGACATTCGAGCGGGTTACGAATACTTCGGTATCTATTCGGAAGGTAACTTGGTCGGTTATTTGTCGTTGCAAAGAGACTTAAGTAATCAGTCTGTATTCTTAAGTAAAATATATATCCACAGTTCTGCCCGAGGTGAAGGCATCGGTGCAAAAACCATGAAATTTATTCTAAAACAGTGTGAAAAATCTAGCGCCGACAAGCTCTGGTTAACCGTCAACAAAAACAACGTAGGTTCAATAGATTGGTATAAGAAACAGGATTTTGAAATCGTTGAAGAGCTGGTTTCTGATATCGGCGAGGGTTTTGTAATGGATGATTACAAAATGGAAAAGATTCTATAGCGCCTTGGTAGAACAGCTGTGCACGGCAGTTTTTCTCAACTGCTTTTGATATCTACGGTTGCCTAAGTATCCGCGTTGCGGAGTCACAATTGAAAATAATGTGGAAAGAAACAATGGAGCGATTTTCGCTAGCGTAAGCTAAGCAGGTGATAAAGACGTGGAAATACATTTTTCTAATAGCGTTTTAGTTGCCATGATACCTTCATTTTCAGTTAGTCTTGAACCTTCGTATTCTATTCCTACATAACCCATATATCCGTGAGTTTTAGCGATGTCTATCATTCGCTGAAAATCGATTGTTGTTTCGTTTCCGTTCTGATCGAAATCGTAAGATTTCGCACTAAGCCCCTTTGCCAAAGGCGATAATTCTTTGACCCCTTGGTAACGATCGTACTCTAATGCGCAACCGTCAGCGGAACGTTCTATGCAAAAATTACCAAAATCGGGCAAGGTACCGCAGAATGGATTATTCACTTTTTCTATGACCGAAAAAAGCCATAACCCATCAGATGAATATCCTCCATGATTTTCGACGATAATATTTATTCCCTGAGATTGTCCGTAAGACGTCAATTGTTTCAATCCATCAATTGCATTCATAGCGACTTCCGAACGACTACCCTGACCAGCAGCATTGACCCGAATAGAATGTGCTCCGAGTTTTTTTGCAATATCGACCCATGGGTAATGGTTTTCCACCGCTTCCTTTCTTTTGTTCGTATCTGAGTCTGCAATATTGCCTAGAGCGTCGCACATTATCAGGCCTACCTTTACACCTAAGTTATCGCAGTTGATCCGAAAACTATCCCAGTAGTCATAGTCTGTCGCTTTGCTGTAGTAGAAAGTATTAACGAGCTCAATCGTATCTATCCCGAATTGATCGCGGGCTATGTTTGGAAAGTTATCCGGGTGGAGTGGGCCTGCGTACATTGCGGTCGGATCTTCACGTAACATCTTTCCGAAATATGCCCAGCCTTTCGTTATCGTCTCTCCAAAAAAGCTCTTGTGAAGAGACCACTGCGCAAGAGAAATTTTCATTTCGGGTAGGTTTGCCATTACTGAGTTCTCCGGATCTTGTACCGTTGTATTTTTCGTTATACACCCCGACAAAAAAGGCGC
>ENA-OSET01004160-OSET01004160.1-sediment-metagenome-genome-assembly--contig:-NODE-4160-length-12948-cov-3.209619_pt1 | contig 12948 bp, 10 predicted proteins | sample MGYA00237882_ERZ534229 | MGnify/ENA primary metagenome ERZ534229 (study PRJEB26408, sample SAMN06266212) | sediment metagenome | isolation source: Hudson Canyon methane seep mesocosm | place...
ACAAAGATAATGAATCTGTTTACATGGCAGAACAAAAATTTGACCGCATTTTTGCAGTCAAATCAGGCGTATTCAAAACCGTGGTTATTGATGCAAGTGGGAATGAACATATTGTTGGTTTTCACCTTCCGGGTGAATTATTTGGTTTAGATGCTATTTATCCTCAGAAATATATTTCTAGTGCGGTCTCTTTAGGCACCTCTTCTGTATGTGGTATTAACTACAATGAACTAGAAGTCTTGGCAACAAAGCTCCCCTCACTACAACGCCAACTGTTTAGCCTAATGAGTAAGGAAGTACATACTTCGCAAGCTCTGGCTGTTGAGCATTCTGCCGACCAGAAACTGGCAGGTTTCATTCTAGCGCTCTCTGCTCGCTATAAACAGCGAGGTTATTCAGATACACGTATTAATCTGATGATGCCTAGGCGCGATATTGCGAACCATTTAAATATGGCAGCTGAAACAGTGAGTCGTTTATTCAAGCGCTTTCAGAATGATGGCTTGCTTGAAATTAAACGGACCGACCTTTGCATTCTTGATATGGAAGCTTTAAAAATACTTGCTGGTTGTGCTTCCACAAAGTAACGAATTCCTCTCGAAGAGTATAAATTTCCTGAATGAAATTCAGTTTTTCATTCAGGAACATTGCCATTGCTTCCGCTTCTATCGTAAGGTTTGTTTAAAGTTCCTCATATAACAATTCTAAACTCAAAGAGAATTCTATGAAAAAGCTGCTTATCAGTACCAGCCTCATAATATTTGCTATCGTTTCATTTCACTTTATAAGTGACCATTACCGTTATGAATTTTATAACTGGGCCATTGATTTTGAAGCCTCAAAAGCACAATTAGAACCTAAAACTGGCAGTTATCGACTAGAAAACATTCAGCAAAAATTTGCCTATTTAGAGGGCCCTGTAAGCGCAGGTCAGGAGCATATTATTATGCTGCATGGCTTTGGGGCGACTAAGGAAAACTGGTTACGCTTCTCAATACCTTTATTCAAGCAGTATCATTTGATTGCTCTTGATTTACTGGGCCATGGTGAAAACAAACGAGATTTTTCTCAATCTTATACCGTTGAAAATCAGGTGGCGTACGTACGTCAGGTTGCACTTAGCTTAGGACTTAAAAAATTCCATTTAGTCGGCAATTCAATGGGAGGGGCAATTTCTTCTTTATATTCTGCCACTTTCCCTGAACAAGTACTGTCTGCCACCTTAATCAGCCCAGCAGGTGTACATGATATTCCTTCCAAAATGGATGAGTTACTGGCTGAAGGTACCAACCCTTTAATTGCACTAAATACTGACAGCTTTGAAGACTTGCTTGATTTTGTAATGGAACAAGCGCCTTTTATTCCGGCTGCGATTACGCATGTAGAAGCCGAAAAAGCGGCTAGCCGCGTAGAAATCAACCAAAAGATATTTAAAGATTTACACAGCGGTTTACAAAAAGGCTTAGATACAAAGCTTAAAAATATTAAAGCACCGGTGCTAATTATTTGGGGTGACCACGACAGGGCAATCAATGTTGCCAATATCGATAAATATGCAGCCCTGATTCCTAATGCACAAAAGCAGGTATTGAAAAACATTGGGCACATGGCGATGATCGAAGTGCCAGAGATATCTGCCAATATGATGTTGGATTTCTTAAACCTTCAACCCAAATAAGTATAGCTTTCCAACCCCTCTTCAAAGTCGATCAGAAACTTCTCTCTTTCTTCGCTCGTCAGACCTTGCTTATCAAGCAAGGTCTGGTAATTATGCATCAAGTATTCAGGCGTAAAGTTAACGTCTTGCAATACATTGGCGATAGTATCTCCACGTATTTCATGTTCTAACACGATCTTCCCTTCACTACCGATACTGACATCGACTGAGTCGGTATCTCCAAACAGGTTATGTTTATCGCCCAATATTTCCTGGTAAGCACCTAGCATAAAAAAGCACAGCACTTCCGTTTCGCCAACTTTATGCTGAGGCAGCAACAGAGTCGGCTCAACACCGTGCTGAGCAACATATTTATCAATCCGTCCATCCGAATCACAGGTAATATCTTGCACGATAGCATGGCGTGATAAGGGTTTATTTAATCCTTCCAACGGCAAAATTGGGAAGATCTGATCAATCCCCCAAACATCAGGGAGCGATTGGAAAATCGAAAAGTTAACGAATAATTTCTCAGCGAGTTTTAAGTCCAGTCCATCAATGATTTCCTGATGATCTTGATTAATTGGCTTAAGCTGTTCACGTAATTTCTGACAAGTACACAGGTATAGATGTTCAGCTTGTGCTTTTTGCTGCAAAGATAAGGCGCCATGTACAAACAAATTATGCACTTCTTCAATAGAATGCGCTGCATCATGATAAATTTCGAGTAGTGAGCGTGTTGACTGGTGACGGCTCAAGGCCTGGTAATCATTCCATAAATGCAAAAGCGAGCTTGGACTTTCTTTGTTAATTGCTTCAGTTGGAAAAAACTCAACAAACTCTTTAGGTGTTTCTCTTTCAACGACATCACTCATTAAGATGGCATGGTGTGCTGTAATTGCACGCCCCGATTCACTGATTAAGTCAGGGTGAGGTAAGTGATAGCGAGCACACTCTTCCTGAAAAGCTTGAATTACATTTCGTGCGTAATCACTTACGCTATAATTCATTGAGCAGGCGCTACGGGAACGCGTGCCATCATAGTCAACCCCTAAACCTCCACCGATATCGACCGTCTTAACAGGTGCACCTAAAGCATGCAGTTGACTATATATTTTAGCGCATTCCTGGAAGCCTTTATGAATATCCCGAATATTAGCGATTTGAGAACCCAAATGAAAATGCAGTAACTCAAGTGATGCCAATTGGTTTTGAGACTTTAGTAGACTGACTGCTTGAATTATTTGCTGTGAAGATAAGCCGAATTTAGACTTCTCACCCCCAGTATTCTGCCAGTTACCTTTACCAATTGTGGAAAGCTTTGCACGCAAACCAATCGAGGCTTGAACCCTAAGCTTTTCAGCCTCTTCCAAAATTACTTTCAGCTCACTTAATTTTTCCGCGACAATAAAAACCTTATATCCCAGCTTCTGGCCCAACAAAGCCATCCGAATGTAGTGCCGATCTTTGTAACCGTTACAGACAATCACCGACCCAGGTGCTAAATCCATTGCCAATACGGCTAATAATTCAGGTTTACTACCCGCCTCTAAGCCAATTTGACCCTTTGTTCTGGCGGGCTCAGCATGAATAATTTCTTCCACTACACGACGCTGCTGATTCACTTTGATCGGATAAACAATCTGATAATCCCCCTGATAATCAAATAACTCAGACTGATTATTAAATGCTTCACACAGGCTGTTAACACGGTGATGCAAAATTGATTTGAAACGTACCAACACCGGGGTTCTTAAACCCAGTTGACGAATTTCATTCAGTAAAGTCTTTAGAATGATAGGTCGAGCAGCGTTCTGATCAGGGCAAATAGCCAACTCACCTTTTACCGTCGTCGTCACATATCCATCGCCCCAGGTCTTCAGGTTATAAGGGGGGGAGTCATTCTGGCGTATTTGGCTCATTATTTTCTCGAAAATATCACTTTTATTGGCTTGTGTAATGAGGCCTATGCTACCCCAGCTATTCACAAAACGTGTATTTTTTTCAATAATTTTTGATGATTCTTCCTGTCCATGCGCTTAGAATATGCGCGATTTTCAAATTATGTATTTTTCAACATATGTACAAGACGCCACATTACTAGGAAAGCCTCATGACACTTGACCCCAAAAAATGGTTTACCGAAGTTTTCCAAAATGAAGGCACAGGCTTTTCATTACAGATCAAACAGAAATGTCATGAAGAACAAAGCAAATATCAATTTCTTGAAATTTTTGAAACTGAAACGTTTGGTCACCTCATGGTGATTGATGGTTGTGTGATGCTCACCACACGCGACAATTTTTTATACCACGAAATGATGTCTCACCCTGCGATGTTCACCCACCCAAACCCAAAAAATATTGTCATTATTGGCGGCGGTGATTGCGGCACTCTGAAAGAAGTTTTAAAACACCCCTCAGTTGAAAAGGTCACACAGGTTGATATTGATGAGCGTGTAACAAGACTTTCAGAACACTATTTCCCTGAACTATGCAGTGCAAATAATGACCCACGAGCAAGACTCTTGTTTGATGATGGTATCAAATGGATGAAGAATGCCAAACCAGGTTCCGTTGATGTGATTATTATTGATTCAACCGATCCAGTAGGTCCTGCAGAAGGACTTTTTGCAACTGACTTTTATCAAGACTGCTTCAATGCTTTATCAGCGAAAGGAATTGTCGTTCAGCAAAGTGAATCACCACTTTTACACAGCCAGAGTATTATTAAAAAAGTACATCAGGATATGAAAGCAGTAGGTTTTTCAAACACACATACAATGCCTTTCCCCCAACCCGTTTATCCTACTGGCTGGTGGAGTGCTACCATGGCTCTCAAAGGGGGAGACATTTTATCTTTTAGAGCTGATGCAATTGAAGGCCGTAAATTTGAAACGGAGTATTACAACCTAGGTATTCACCAGGGAGCCTTAGCAATACCTGAGTTTATGAAGAAAATTCTGAGCAGTTAATAGTCACTTAGATGGTTTTATTCGCGTACTGTTTAAGAAACTCAAACGCTGTTTCGGTAGCATCTTTAAAATAAAGACCCAAGGTAAAGCCATCTTTAGCGATTGAGGTGTGCCTTACCTCAGACAGAAAACGCATCTGCGTTTTCTTGCCCTTGTAAACTGCAGTCATTTCGAGCACAAATAATGTCTTAGATTTAAAATCAATAGGACTAGATAAAGATACCCCGCGCTCAGAAACATCCAACGAACGACATTGAATCATCCTTTTATCACGCGTCGTAATCACCGAAGACCATCTTGCTGCCCGACGTGAAAACTTTCTTCTTTCTGCTGGATTTTCAGCTGAGAATGAGTCTTCCGTGATTTCTTGAGTTGCATTCACTACTTTCAAAATTGCTTGCTGCTGTTGAGCCATGTAACCCTTAATTCCCGCTATATTTTAGAAATGTAAAAATAGTTCATATTCAGGAAATATTCAAATTATCCAAGTAATATATTGTGAAATTAGAAGATAATTGAAATTTAACAAACGCCTTAAAAGTTCATTTTATGCCTATTTCATATCGGCAAGCTCACCACAAATGTCGTATTGCCCGGTTCACTGGTAAATTCTATGCTGCCATGGTGCTTATCGATAATGCGTTTACAAATGCCAAGACCTAGTCCGCTGCCTTCTCCGGCGGGTTTCGTGGTAAAAAATGAGTCATATATTTTGGGTTGTATTTCAGAAGGAATACCTCGACCACTGTCACTAATAGTGACGACAATATGGTTCTCTATTTTCTCTGTATTAATGGTTAAAGTGCCTTTATTATGCATCGCATATAAACCGTTATGAATCAGATTCGTCCATACTTGGTTAAGTTCATCAGGGTAGGCACTAACCTCAGGAAGCTCCCCTAAGCACTCAATCACTTCACAACCTTGTTTTAATAAACCTTGATAAAGCACCAATACCGTTCGAATACCATGATTAATATTGGTAGGAATAGCTTGATCACCATTATCAAGGTGGGTGAAATTCTTTAATGCGAAAACCACTTTTGAGGCTCTCCCAATAGCGGTACGAATGGTTGCACTATTACGCGCAATACCTGTTAACTTATGTGCGAGAGCGACTATTTCAAAACCTACTTTAGAAGAAAGCGAAGGAAGAATGTCATGGAGTTCGCTATCCAACTCCATGTCTACCAGCATGTCTGCTAGCTCATCACTTTTGTTTAAATTGTGCTCTTCCAGCAGGTTAATAACGTGGCGTTTTATCTTTCGTTCTTCACGGGTACTCATTACCCTTCCATGTTTTGCCTGGTTTAGCAGGTGACAAAAAAAGGCCTGTTCTTCATTATTAGTGGATGATAAAAATGCAGGCAGTGCATCATTAAATAAAGACAGGTATTTTGCAGTATTACCCGCGGTAGCTTGAATAGCCCCCAAGGGGGTATTGATTTCATGGGCAATTCCGGCAATTAGCTGACCTAGAGCAGCCATTTTCTCTGAGTGGATCAATTGCTGCTGACTTTCTTCCAAGCTACATAGCGCCCCCATGAGTTCCTCATTCTTATGATTCAAGTCATGAGTCCGTTGACTGACTTGCTTCTCTAATGTCTGACTATATTGCGCCTGTTGCCGATAACTGTCTTCAAGTCTCGAAGCCATATAAGCAAAGTTTCGAGTCAACTTTCCAAGCTCATCATTGCTAGTTGTACTTAATTTATGGATACGAGAAAAGTCACCTGCTGCCAGGTCTTTTGCAAAATGACTCAAAGTAAAAATAGGTGAGATAAGGCTTTGTGAAATTTGCGAAATCACTACCCAAGCAATCACTAATACTGCGAGGGCAATGTAGGAGGTTTTTATAGCTAAGTTTTTTTGGTTTTCTTCATTCTCATGTTGCGACAGGGCAATTTGTTCATTTAACTGCTCAAGTGAATAGCCCAGCAGTATATGCCCCCAATTTGTTACCCCAATATCAATCGGAAATTTGTACTCTATTAAGTCATTATCCTTCCCCTTGCCAAGAATATCGCCAATCAGGGAAACAGTATAATTTTTATGTTTGAATGTTTTGTTTATCGGTCTTTGCGCATGCAATGGCGCCGTATAAATTTTCTGCTGTTGCTCTGGCTGGGCACTATGAATATAGATTTTATTCTTATTATCTAAAACTAGAACATATTCTAACTCACGAGTATCTTCGATCGCATGTTGAATTTTATTAGTGAGCGCGAAAAAATTATAGGAGGCAATATCCTCCGCGGCCAAACGGCCTAGAGTTTCTGCTTGTAATAATGCTCGCTGAGTTAAGTTTTCTTTGAGTAAGGCCGTTCTTTTTTGCAACTCACCTTCAAATGCAGCACCTTGTAGACTCAGCTGCAAGTAAGTGTGCGCTGAAAGTACCACCAGTAAAACACTCACAATTACCAGCAATAACTTACCACGTATGCCTAAGGTCACTACTTAGATCTCATAGTCTAAGGATATCAAGTTTCTACCTTTATCTTTTGATCCATAAAGTGCCTGATCAGCACGCGACATCGCAGCACAAATATTGGTTTCTTTTGCTCTCAATGTGGTAATGCCAATGCTGGTGCTCACCGAAATGGAATGAGGGCCCACCTGAACCAAGGTGTCAACAATTGCCAAACGAATTCGTTCACAAAGCTCTTTCCCGCCCATAAGGTCAGTTTCTGGCATGACAATAGCAAATTCTTCACCACCAACGCGCCCAATCACATCATGATCACGCACATTATCCGAGATAACTTTGGCAATTTCATTTAGCACGGTATCACCTGCCTGATGACCATATTGGTCATTAACGGCTTTAAAGTAGTCTAAATCAAGCATAGCAAGCACCATCTTTCTTTCATAGCGTTGCGAGCGGTAAGCTTCCTGGTCTGCTCGTTCGAAAAAGCAGCGGCGATTTAGCAACCCGGTTAATTCATCTGTCGTTGCATAATATTCTAGTTCTTGATTCGTTTTTAGCAAAATATTGTTATGCTGTGCTTGCACTTTTAAAGCTTGATTTAACTCTTCGGTACGTTTTTCTACCTGCTCCTCAAGCTTGAAGCTATGATGTTCAATCGCTAAATTGTATTGAGATAGGCGAATCATCCCTGCAATAATATGACAAACAGAAGAAATAAATGCTTGGGTTTGCGGTGGTTCACAATGCGAAGGATCAACATATAAGTAAAGCACTCCCCCTACAATACTTTCAGACAGGGTACTTTCAGAAAGAGCACTTGCGTGAGGTGTATTTTCAAATGCTGCACTTTCAAATATAACAATCGGCACTTGGTAATAACAGTTTTCTTTTGTTCCGCAAATTAGCTGGATACGCGGATCCATTTTTTTAAACTCTTTCAATGGACTATTAAGCGGTGAGTTCTCAGCATCGTAACCTTGATTTTGCTCAGCGATCATTACCAATTCAACTTGACCAGAGCCAACATGCCCTAAAGGTTCGATGAATATTGAGCCTTTTTTCAGTTCACTAAAACAAGGCGCATTTAAAATAATCTCCAGCACGTCGTTAAGCTGGTCATTAAAGGGTCGGGGTTTAAGCACAAGCTGAAGTATTTTATTTAAAGCATTTTGGTAACCATCCTGACGAACCAGTTTTTTCTGATGTCGGTAGCTTTGCAAAGCTGTTTTTACCGTAAGGATAAAATCATCTTCATCCCAGGGTTTTGAAATATAGCGAAACAAACCCGCTTTATTCACCGCCTCACCGACTGATTCTGCGCTGGCCTGCCCGGTTAACATGATGCTCAGCGTTTTAGGTAAGCACTTTTTTATTTTGACTAATAATTCGTCACCGTACATCCCCCCCATAATTTGGTCAGCAATCACCAAGGGAACCTCAGTTTGACTCTCGCAAAACTCGTCAATTAGTTCAAGTGCCTCTTCGCCACTTTCTGCCAACTCGATCCGGTAACAGCTCTCCAGACTATTTTGTAGCTGGCTTTTCAAGCTTTTCAGAATCATAAGTTCATCATCAACGCAAAGAATAACAGGTTTACTCATGGAGACTCCAAAGCTGTTTTAATCACAGCTACCAACTCATCTACACTCCATGGCTTTACCAAACAAGCACTTAAATTTGCAGATACTTTCGCCCGCGCAATCGCCGCTTCATCAGCATGCCCCGTTAACATTAATTTTACGATATCAGGGTACTTCTCATGAACATCAATTAAAAACTCATCACCTCTAACATTAGGCATAATCCAATCAGAAATAATAACTGATATATGTTCTCCCTCCGCCATTAAGTCATCAATGACTTCCCAGGCTTCTTCAGCACTTTCAGCCATCTCATAATTAAATGCGCCTCCCAAGCCATACTTGAGCTGCGCTTTTAGACTGATGAGTATTGTTTTATCATCATCAACACACAAAATATAAGGTTTAGTCATTAAATTGCCGTACTTTTTTACCTAGACTAATATACAAGATAGACTACATTGCACTAATAAGTAGAATAAAAAGGGCTGATATGAAGACTAAAATTGTCTGCCATTAAAGCATGGCTCATACGAACATTATTTATACTCTCAACTCTGGGAGGGCTTGATCATGCCTACGGCAATGAACCACTCACTATTTATTTCTATAACCCTGAAATTAATATCACCCGCAACACGCTCCTTAAAAATACCTTTGACCTGTACCTTAAAGCCTTGGGCGATTATCAGTTTCAACCAGTAGACAATAATAAAACCTTTGAAACGCTGATAAAAAACGAAGCTAATGCCATTTTTATGATGTCTAACTGGCATTATCTCCAAATAAAAAACACTCAACCCAATACCTCCTTTTCGCTCGCTTTACGTGGTATTAAAGGAGGGAGTGATAGCTTTCATAAAATCCTTGTGAGTAAAGATCCCCAGCTTGATTTAAGCACTATGAGTCTCGCAACTTCTGGAAACAAAGAATATTCACTAGCAATTTTAAATAATATTGCTTACAGAGCATCGGCAAAAAAACTATCCCAAAATCCATTTTCTAACTTAAATATGCTGTCTGTACCCAAAGATATAGATGCTCTCATGGCCGTTGGCTTTGATTTGGCTGATGCCGCCCTCACCACAAAGTCAAGTTTGGTCAAGTTATCCACTATTTATAAAAACCAACACCAAGCCTTACATATCCTAGGCGAAAGCCAGGCTTTGAGACGCATAGTCGTTACATTTAAACAAAGCACAAACATGAAGGTACGTGCATTGTTATCCGAATTAAGGCAAATGGAAAACAACAAACAAGGAAGGCGAGGACTAAACATGCTAGGGCTAGACAGCTGGCAACTCGTCAATGAGTCAATAATGCAAGCAAAAGTGCAAAAAGGGAGGCCAGTACAATGATAGTTGGGCCAATACAAATATTAAGGGAACAGATCATGGGCTTAAAGCTAACTATCTGCACGCCTCTTTTATGCATACTGTTTTCAGTGGTATTAGTATCGTGTGCAAGCACGGCGCAATTAAACATAACTTCCAAGTTAAATACTCCTAGTTCAAACAGTACTACAACAAGCAGCATCCCCCAAAAGACGCGTATTTTACTGGTCAATACAAACCGCAGTATTGAGCGCTATCGAATCGCTGAAGCTTCATTCACCGCATCCTTAAAGCACTCATTAACAACCAATACCATTGACTCAATTGACTTGAAACAGAACCCAAGTCCTATAGATACCTTACAAGACTTATTAAATGCGCAACATTATGATGCTGTGTACACGATTGGCGCAAAAGCACTCGGCTCCATTGATTATATTGATCCAGACATGCCGGTTATTTTCAGCTCCGTACTCAACTGGCGCCGCTTTGATGCCCAAGAAAATTATTATGGCATTGCCAGCGAAGTGGCCTCAGAAGCACAATTTGCCTGGTTCAAATACTTTTTCCCAAAGATAAAAAAAGTGGGCGTTCTTTATAGCTACAATAATCAAATGCTAGTACAGAGCGCTCAACAGTCAGCTAGAAAGCTAAACATTAAACTGATCACCAAAGAAGTGCGCTCAGAAGAGCAACTAAGGGATGCAAGTCAGACCTTATTATCACAAGTGGATGCTTTATGGTTGATTTCAGACCCCACCGTATTAACCTCAACACAAAATACAAAGTCTCTGTTCACAATGGCCGATAAACAGCAAATACCTGTTTTTACCTATAATGAATTTTTTGTAGCCATGGGCGCGACCTTGAGTATCACGGCCGACTTACCCACCACAGGCAGACAAGCAGCTTTGATGGTGATGAATGTGCTCAAGCATTCGACAACTGAAAAAAATGTACAATTTCCTGCCGGAAGCAGTATTACCTTAAATGTAGGTAAGGCAGATACTTATAAGCTGGATCTCAATGACGATGCTTTGGATTCTGTAGATGTTATTGTCTGGAAGTAGTTATTAAAGGTAGTAATCGTAGGTGTCAATGGTATTCAAGCCTCCTTTCTAAGCATAATTATACTCTTAGATTTACCCATAATATGTACAAATTACTTTGAGTGATTACTATCTAGAGGAAAGTATTAACTGAAAGGAATGAAGATCAAATTTATGAGCAACAGCCAACCAATTCTAGCTTTCATTTCTTTACACAAGAATATGTTTTTTGCGCGTATTTTTTCAGCAAGCCAAAAAATAGCCACTATACTTATCAGGACAAATACCTTCATCCAAGACCAAGCAACTTATTATCAATATGGCATTAAAACAGATTCCTATTGCTTCCTTAAAAATAGGGATGCATATCACGAAACTTGATATTCCTTGGATGGATAGTCCTTTCGTACGTCATCACTTAACAATCAAGTCCGAAAAAGACTTAAAAAAACTGCTTAAAGCAGGGGTAAAAAAAGTCACCATCGATACCATGAAAGGTGAAGATGTTGCCAAAGAAAAGAACACCAAGAAAGCTACAACTAAAAAGTCCGTCGACAAAAAAACTGTTGAAGAGAACAAAGAACCGAAAACGGTAGAATCCGTACCGATTGAACAGGAACTCAACGTCGCTAAAGCGCTCATGGACAATATTACGACTTTGTCAGATAACATGAACCAAGCCTTGAAGAATGACCAAACTATTGAGCTTGAGCATATTTCCCCCTTAATTGAAGGCACACTTCAAAGCTTAGGGCGAAATAACCAGGCCATGACTACCTTAGTCAATATGCAACGCAAAGCCTCAAATCTGGCTAACCATGCTTTCGCAACTTTTAGCCTAGCATTAAACCTATCAATAAAGATGGAACTTGATGCCGAAGCACAACACGCTTTAGGTTTAGCTGCTTTACTCCATGACACAGGATGGCTGAAGCTGCCACTTCATTTGCTTGGTAAAAGCTCTAGATATAACGATAATGAGGTCAAGCTAACTGAACAACATATCGCTATAGGCTACAAGCTGCTGAAAAAAAATTGTGACCTACCTGACCTCTCTTTACGGATCATTGAAGAACATCACGAATATTGTAATGGCTCTGGATACCCTAAAAGATTAAGCGCTGACAAAATCCATACTCTTAGTAAATTATTTAGTGTTATCGATCTATACGATGAACTGGTACACGGCTTAATTGATAAACCTGCCATAACACCTCATGGCGCCTTATCCTATTTATATAAAATGACCACTAACAATGAATTGGATGAAAGCATTGTGACAGCCTTGGTCAGTGTATTAAGTATTTACCCGGTTGGTAGTATTGTTCAACTAAATAATAAAGAGAAAGGTTTGGTTTTTGATATAAACCATGATCACCCCAAACAGCCCAAAGTTAGAATTTATTATGATGTCTGTGAAATGGCTCATGCAGAGCCCAGAGTGCTTGACCTTGCTAATCAAAAATCAGATTCACCATTAGAAGTCATAAAAGTCTTAGATCTACATAATGCAGGCGTTGATCCTGCACACCTAATGGAGCTAAGTTAAAGCGTGGCCTCTTCAAGTAAACTATTGGACGCCCTGAGTCATCACTGGCCTGAAGGCATTATAGAATTTGATGATCAAGGTTTCATCACGCACGTGAATAACCGTACCATTCAATTACTTGGCTGGTCAGAAAGTGAGCTGCTCGGTTTATCTATTCATAAAGCACTTTGCAGTTTAAGCATATATACGGAACACGATGAAAATACCTGTCCATTAAAACAATTTGAACACGCGATTTCCCCTGCTTCTGAGGTTCATTGGGTCCATAAAAACCAGAGCAACATTGCGATAAGATATCACCAACAACTCTTTCAACCTGAAGCCTCTAAATTGGGCGGCTTTATTATTTTTCAAACCTGCGAAAACTTAGGTTTTAA
>ENA-OSET01004162-OSET01004162.1-sediment-metagenome-genome-assembly--contig:-NODE-4162-length-12943-cov-3.674335_pt1 | contig 12943 bp, 8 predicted proteins | sample MGYA00237882_ERZ534229 | MGnify/ENA primary metagenome ERZ534229 (study PRJEB26408, sample SAMN06266212) | sediment metagenome | isolation source: Hudson Canyon methane seep mesocosm | place: USA:Hudson...
ATCCTTTGATGTTGCGCTGGCTGAAAGGGCTATGATTGGTATCTGTTGCCATTTAGCTTGTGAGCGAATCTGCCTAGATGCCTCCAAACCATTCATAACCGGCATTTGAATATCCATCAAAATCGCATCGACCCCCTCACCGATTAAACTTTTTTGCTCTAACAAATCAATCGCTGCCTTACCATCACTAGCAATGAAAACTTCAGCCCCACAATCAGCCAATAAATCGATGATAATCTCTTGATTTAGTTCATTATCTTCGGCGAGTAATATGCGTTGCGGGCCAATTTTTTGATATAACTCAGATGAAAGTTTTTCAAGTGATCCTGTATTAACATGCATTCCAAATTGGCTATTTTCTGTGCTGGATAAGCTCTCCAAAAAATTAGCAAAATAAACCGGTTTTTTTAGGTTTCGAATAGGGAAACTAGTTAAGATTTCAGGTAACTGCTGGTACTCACTTAACAAAACAAACTTTAAAATGTGGTAATTCTGACCGAGCAGGCCTAGCTGAGACCGAACAAACTCAATTATCTCCCCAAACGTAAATGAGTCATCAATTAGTAAAACTTTAATAAGTTTTGCTTCATCTGGTATGACAAGCGAGGAAGCACTCAAAACATCAACGTTATAAGCACTCAAGGTATTATGAATTGCTTCACGAACTTTTTGGTTTTGGCTAAGCAACAAAACTTTCTCAGCAAACTCTGATATTGCTGTAGTAGGTCTCGGAGACACACTCATAGGTAAAATAACACTCACTTTTGTACCTTTACCTTCTTCACTTAACAATTTGAGGTCCCCGCCCATTAACTCACTTAATTGCTTAGAAATAACTAAACCTAAGCCGGTTCCGCCAAAGTGACGCGTAGTCGAAGCGTCTGCTTGAGTAAAGGGTTCGAACACCTGTTCAGAAACTAACTGCGACATCCCAAGGCCTGAATCTTCTACTAGAAATTCAAGGGTCACTAAACCTTGATTTCGTTCAAGTACCCGAATAGACAGAATAACGTGGCCACTTTGCGTAAACTTTATCGCATTACTCAACAAGTTCATTAATACCTGATTGAGACGTAAGCTATCCCCCGTCAGGAATACCGGCGTATTAGGGTCGACATCAAAAATAAATTGTATGTCTTTATCTTTACCTTTTAGACCCTCAAGCATGGCCAAATAGGCGAGCATCTCGTCCAAGGAAAAATCGACCATTTCAACATGCATTTTACCTGCTTCAACTTTTGAGAAATCCAGAATATCGTTAATAATACGCAGCAGGAAATTTGCCGAATTATTTACTTTCTCAATATAGTTCCTTTGTTTACTAGATAGCTCATTCTGCAAACTCAGGTAAGATAGGTTAATAATGGCATTCATCGGTGTACGAATTTCATGGCTCATGTTGGCTAAAAAAGCACTTTTAGATTCATTTGCTGCTGCAGCATTAAACGAAGCTTCTTCGGCCTTTTCTTTCGCTTGCCTTAACTCCTGAGTACGACTAAGAACCAACCCTTTGATTCTGGCATTTGCAACACGTATACCTATGGTGTAATACACCACACCAAAGCTAATAAACAGACACAGTAAGACAAAACTCACCAATACCGATGCCGATGCCAGCTGAGCAACACGCAAACCTTCTTGCATAATACTTCGTGGAATTTGCGCGCGAACTGCCAGTAAGGGCTCGCCATCAATTCCTGCAATTAAGCCATCTATCTCTAATGCGTTTTCGTTAATCTCAACAACGGCTATGTCACCTAAATGTAAGTGATTTACATGCTCGTACAAAGCATCACTAGTACTTAAACTTTCTAAGGATCGAGCTGTAAATTCAACCCGAGTTTGTGCAGACATTTTTTCTAGTAAGGTATCACTTAAAAAACGCCCCATCAGAATCGTGCCGGCAATAGGCCCACCTCCCCGTGAAGTGAGAATTGGCCGAGAAGCAATTAATATCGGCCCGGCACTTGAATCAACAATACCAGAAATTGTACTCATCAAAGTGTTATGCTTAAGAAGGTTTTTATAGATTGGTGCAGATTTTTTAGGGAACTCCTGAACATCAATGAGCCCTCCTCGTGCAGAGTCAAACACTCCGCCCAAAAGAAGTTCATCTTTATTATTATAGATGAAAATAAGATTAATACCGCTGGCTTCTTCCAGAGTTTCCCAAACCAAGTTTGAGTCTATGTACGCCTGACGATATTGTGGGTCCTCCTCCTTAGCAAAGTCATAAGTGTCATCCCATACAGCCCAATCGGCTAACAAAAACTCGACATGCTCGATTTCTCGATTAATGGCATCGACCACCCTTTGCAACTCGTTTTCTGCCTGCTTATTCTCAAGATTGGTGAAGCCAGGTAATATTACCCAACGTTGTAAGGCATGATTAACGACGCCAAAAAACAAAATAATAAAAGTAAGAAAAAGTAGCAGCCACCTAAAAGATATCATTTTCATGGTAATTACCGATAAAAAGAAAAATAGGTATAAATAAATTTAAGCTAGTTTTTTTAAATCTGTCGTAATTTCTCTAAAATGTTTACTAATTCCGATGACTTCTTGAGTTGTGTTCAATGCTTGTTCAAGGCCAGAAGAGTACAAAGCAAACAAATTATTTTCTTGCTCTTCTGACAAGGCAAGATATTGCACCTCATCTTTCAAATGTGTAAAAACACCCTCCATGTCTGCTGATAGGCGCCCTACACAAGTACGAAGCTGCGCTTCAGTAGACGTCAATTCAGAGCAAGCATGTTGCACTGTCTCAATCGCCTTCATACTAGAAGTCAAATTGCTGGATATATCTAACTTTTCAACACAGGCAGAAGCAATTTTAAGCAAAAGAGGTATATGGTCTATCATACGTCCAGCAATTCTTTCATCTTCCGGCATACTTTTAACCAGCACACTGACGTGTGTTTCATTTACTTGAATTTGTCCTTTAAATTTATAAACTCGTCCCTTGTTTTTGAACATAGCCAAAACATCGGACTCTATGGGAGAGCACGTGCCATTATTTGACCTTGAAATGGCTTTTTGTTGGCCACTCACTCGAACAGCTGCATTCAAACTGCCAATATCTTGCAGTGCTATTAATACCAGGTCAGCAAGTTCTTGATAGTTTTGGGCACTAAATACATTTACTGAAAATTGTAGAAGAACGCCAAGTTCACCACTACCACTAGCCACTTCCATAAATGCCTTAGAAAGTGACTTACGCCGCTCATCAAGCAACTTATGCTGCGTTTGTTGCTGAATTAATAACTCTATTTTTGCGAGTAACTCTTGGGGGTTGCAAGGCTTGGCAATGTAGTCATAACCACCCGCTTCATAGCCCGCCAAACGCTCTTCATTACTCGTTTTGGCTGAAACAAACATGACGGGACATTGAGGTAAAATATCATGTAGTCGTTGACAGGTTTCTAGCCCATCCAACCCTGGCATATCAACATCCAACAAAACAAGGTCTGCGGGTGATTCCTCGCAGTATTTTAAACAGGATTCACCATTACTAAAGCATTCAACTTGATAGTCATCTTCAAGAATACCCTGCATTAAATCTAAGTTAATATCCTCATCATCTACCACCACAATCTTTTTTGTCTCGATGCTGCTCATATGAAATCACCTTAACCATGATTAGGAATGGAAATTTATTAGATAAGGATAGTTCACAGATTTAAAATATTACAGTTTTTCACCCTGCAGACGACAAGTCAGCCTTCCAACTGAAAAGCATTAGAATCTAGAGTATTTTTTGGAAATAGGCCTTTTGAACTTCAAAGAAAAACAAGTACTTAAGGAATGTTAGTTTAGAATATCTCATCTATTAACGACTAAACTTCCGTCGTAGAAGTATAGAACTGAATCGACCGATTAATAACATCAGTAATAAAGCATAGACAGTAAAAATAAATGCCCATGGGTACTTGCTATAAAAACTAGCTCCTATGTTTTCTGAATATGGCATATCAACCGTTACCGCAAGTTTTTTGAAGGCTTCTGTCTGCGCTATGATTCGACCACTTGGCATCACAACAGCTGAAGGACCATTATTGATTACGTGCACTAAAGGTAAACGATTTTCTACTGCCCGCATTCTTGATAAGGCCAAATGTTGGAAAGGTGCATGGCTCTGACCAAACCAGGCATCGAACGAGGCCGTCACCAAAACACCTCCCGGTGGGCTTTGAAAAGCAGCATCAGCTACAAATTCGGGAAAAATCACTTCAAAACAAATCAGCGGAATAATATTCATTCCAGCTGCAGAAAACACAGACCGATCCTGCCCTGCAGAAATATTTGCCAAGAAGTCACCCACAATGGTCTGTGCCCATGAGCGCATCATAGGGCTGTTCTCTATTATTGGTAGATACTCCCCGAAAGCGATACGTTTTTGCTTGCGATAAATCGACGCCAGTTCACCTTTTTCTGATAGCATAAACATTGTGTTATAGGTTTTGCTGGCCCCGGTCTCTGAAACTTTACTATTTACGCGCTCAAGATCTTGCATTATCAGTGGTACACCCAGTTGTTTCACCCGATGTAAATAGGCCGCCCGTACATAGTCACTTTTAAAATAGCCTTTATACCTAGACTCCGGCCAAAAAACGACTTCAGCCCCGGCCCTCACTAGCTGTTCAGTCATTTCCATCTCGGGTGGGTAAGACCAACCATAACCCGCTTTAGGATCTGGAATCGCGATACTTGCTTCATCATTCGCTTGCACCAGACCAATTTTTTTTATCGGCCAGCTTCGCTGCTCCCGCTCCCAGTCAGATAAACTGTAATACCCATAACCAAACCATAAGATAAAAAACAAACTACAAACTACAAATGGAAACAACGAGAGTTTCGAATTACGCAGCCTAAATAATTCATAAAGACAGACATTGCTCAGCGCAATAGCAAAATCAAGCCCATGTATACCCAGAAACTCGGTCGCTTGAATCGCCAACAAAATGTGGCTCTGCCCTATACCTATTTGTGCAGGAAATACACTTGGAAAAATCGTATACCCTGTAACGATAAGCAGTGGAAATAACAGCAAACGCTCCCAGACTATATGTCTGGAGATCACTGTCCAACACAACATCACCAAAGCGATCACATGCGCGGTGTAGACCCAATATAAACAGGCTATCAAAGAAGACAATACAGCCCCGTAACCTTTCATATTCATAATGAAAGGCAGTATCCAATAAGTGCTGCAAAGGTATAAAACAAATCCTGCAATGAGGCTAACGAGATAACATTGCCTAAGCGATAAGTCGCGTACAGCAAATAACAACGGAACTAAACCAAACCAGGACAATATAAACAGTTTCGGTTCTAAGGCAGGTAAGGCCATTAACAGGCCAGTACAAGCCGCTAAGACATAACGCCAATACACGTTGAGTCGGCTCAGGTTAGCACGGCGTATATTAGTGAGTGAATTGCTTGTCGTAAGCTCTGGCACCGGGCAACTCCTCTACAGAATAGTGAAGGAGGAATAAGCTATCCATTTGCTGTTGTAGCTCATGGTCATCTAATGCTGAAGCAAGCAATAAATTCTTTTCTTGTTCAAAGCTTTGGTAGCGTACTTGCCAGTCATTTTGCTGGGCTTCCATAAGCGAAAGCTGGTCTGCCGCACCTTTACCTAATGTTTGCTCGCGTCGCGCTTGAATCTGCGTTTCATCCTCGCCAGCCGCACGCATTCTCTCCACCTCAGCATTTAGCTGCTGTACCTCTTCAGATGGTGAACTAAAAATCATCCCGTTATTTTCGGCTTCTGCTTTCAATTGTGCTAATTTCTTATTGCGTTCTTCAATAGAGACAGAATTATCTCGTTTGATTAATTCACTTTCAAGATGATACCCAGCCCTACTTTGCTGCGCGCCAAGCAGCTTTTCGGCATACTCCGCCCCCATTATTTCGTAACTTAAGTCAGTCATCGTAGATAACTGCTCTACTGCTGACTCTAAGCTATAAGGACGTGGAGAGTTCACCAAAAGCGCCTTTTCTGTCACTTTATAACGATAGTATTTCGTAAAAACATCCGCCACCTGAGCGCCGGATTCACCTGGCAAACTGCTTTTTATCAACTCCCTTATATGTGCGATCTGCTCTTCTGGTAGATCTGCGGGTAGTCGAGCAATCGCTCTGTTTAGGGAGGCTTCGGTGTTGGCATTTAGAATTAATTGCCCAAAGCTATCTAGTTTAACTAAGCGTAAGGCATATTCTACTTGGGCATATCCCACTTGCATTGGTTGTTTAGATAATTCAACAGAAGGCGTGTCTAGAGGCTCGGGCTGACTAATGGTTTGGATATTAGGAGAGGAGGTTAAGGTTAATTCTGCGCCATCAGTGTTAATAGGTGCTTTTTCTTCTTCCAACAGTACTTGCATTACGTTTGTGTACTCTGGGTTCGAAGAGTCTTCAAATAAGTTGGATATGATGGTAAATATCAGGAATAAGGCTCCGCTAACAAACATTAGTGGACGAATACAGCTTTTTACATTGATCATATTTCCGTGCAACATGGGTACATCCAAATACTAGGGCAATTAAGGTTGAAAAAGTTCAACATTGGCGTTCTGCCGTAATTCAGCCAGCAGAGCCTGCACTCGAATTTGCTGAATTTCATCGCGTAACCAGTCTCGCGATCGCTCATATGGGGGGTTGTCTAATCCTTTTTTTCCTTCCAGATATATAAAACGCCAACCGGTTTTGGTTTTTACCGGCGTAGCGGTAAACGTTGCGACTTTAAGATTTCGCACCACTTCTAAATGTCTGGGGTCTATTTGACTGCTACGCAACCAGCCCAACCAACCTCCATTCTTATTTCCTTCCATAATGGTAGAACTATTCGCTACTGTTTTAAACTCGGCGCCAGCATTAAGTTGCTTGAGAATTTGATTGGCCATTTCTTCCGTAGTAGCGTTGATAACGCGTAAACCATATTTATACTTTGGCGGGATGGCCTCATAACGCTGGCGAATTTCCTCCTCCGAAACTTGCATTTTGGCAATTTCTTGTCGAAGGAACATCTGACCTAACAAGGTCTTATATTGAATGGCAGCCTCAGCGACCGTACGAGGTAATTTGTCCAGTCCTGTTTTACTGGCCTCTTGCACTAAAATTTCTGCCAGAACCAAATCATCTATTAATTTTTGTTGTTGCACTTTAGACACTTTTCCACCCGCACTTACCTGTTCCATTGAGTGACGGCTTCTGGCTTTGATTAACACGGTAAGTTCAGCTTCGCTAATAGCGACATTATTTACCATCGCGATGACGCTAGAGCTCTCGTCTGCCGCTGACAGAAAGCCAGGCAAAAAAGTGAGAACCGTTAAAGACACGAAATATTTTAGACTCTGTTTAAGGCGCTTCACGTTATTCTCCGTAAGTATTTACATACAAAACAACACGGTATTGCGTGCAATTTTTTATTATTATTTACTACTATCTAAGGCGTTTTAAGGACTGATCATCGTCTTAAGGTTAGGTGTGCATTTAACCATAATTTAGATCTTAGTTACCTGCTCTATTACAGCAGTCGTAATAACATAGCTAAAGGTTTGACTCTATGGAGCCCCCGGTTTCCCGACAACTCCGCAAATGAAATACTAAGAGTTATAGATCTTCCATATGGCTCTTAACGTCTTGGTAAGCCTGTAGATCCCAAAGAAGACCTAAGTGACTTGCACTAGTAGTTTGCGTACTGATACCACATATCGCACTTTCTGCTGGTAAAACGATGCCATCTGAATCAGACCAAACAGAACGGTCACAACCACGACCAGCCAAAGTATTCAAGAAATCAGATCCTGGAGATAAGTCACGACAAGCTAGGTCCCAGCAAACATAACCCCAAGTGGTGCCATTATGAGGCGCAGCCAGCGCGACAAAACGGTCATTCGCCGCGTAACCGCCTTCAAATTCACGGTACCAACGCGTAACCAAACCACCATTCGAGTGAGAAACGATGGTAACTTGCTGGTTATTATGATCTGCACGCACGTCTGCAACAAAATCGGCAAGCTGCTGTGCACTCGTGGCATTACTGTTCCAGGTAGAAGCATATTCAAACCCGTATAGTGAACATCGAGCATAACCATCAGCTTCTAGATAGTTCCAGATATCTGTCCAGTTAAAGTTACCGCCAAGGTAACCATGTACGAAGACAATGGGTTTGGTATTAGCGTCACAGGTTTCAGTCTCGCCGCCGCTTGAAGCGAAGGCCGTAGTTGAAAGGAATGCAAGAGTAGTGAGAGAGATACCGCCTAGCAGTTTTAGTAGTGTTTTTTTCATGATCATTATTCCCAATGTTTGTTTTTATAGTTGAGTAATTAGAACTTCGTTTACTACCTTGGTTACATCCTTGTAGGTGCACCCTTAGAGATACTTCCAGTTCCTTCTGATCCAGAATCAGCATACCTCTAACAAAAAGAGCAAATATAGAATGAACTGATGATGGACGGTAAATTAACTACACTTTATTTAAAATCTACACTACAGATAACGTTAAAACTAACCGGCGATTTAGTATTTAAATAAAGAAAGAGAAGAGAGGAGAAATAGCTTGAAGCCACTGATAGAGGCAGTGACTTCAAGCTACAATTGGCCAAAAACGAAATATCAGCCAAAAACTTTAGTCATTAGTTAAAGGTTGTTTTTAATATCCTGATAAGTAGCTTCTTCAGTGAATAAAGCCTCATGCCAAACGCTGACTGTTTGCGTGCTGGTACCACACATTGCACTTTCCGCTGGCAGAACAATAAGGTCGGAATCAGACCAGATAGAGCGATCACAGCCTTGGCCTGCTAGATTGTTAAGAAATGCTGAACCTGGCGCCATATCTGTGCAAGATGGTTGTAAACATATAAGGGATTCGGCCCAAGTTGTACCATTATGTGGCGTACCAAGCGTGATGAAACGATCATTCGCTGCATAGCCATTTTCAAATACTCGAAACTGACGGGTAATCAAACCACCATTAGAGTGAGCTAAAATAGTGACTTGCTGATTATTGTGATCTGCACGCACGTCAGCAACGAAGTCAGCCAGATTTTTAGCCGCTGTGACATTGTCATCCCATGCAGTGCTCCAAGAAAACCGGTAAAAAGAACAGCGCTCGTAACCATCGGCGACAAAACGGTCGACTATAGTATCCCATTGAGAGTTACTGCCATTCCAGCCATGGACTAGAACAAAAGGTTTTACATTCGCATCACAAGATTCCTCACCACCACCTGAAGATGCAAGCGAAGTACTTGCTAAAATAGTGAGAGACAGGCCTGTTATTAATTTAAGTAGTACTTTATTCACGATCATTTCCTCAACGGTTATTTTTATATTAGAGTTTTTAGAACATTTGGTTGCATCCTGCAGGACTAACCCAGCTCCTTCTGACCGAGCGGAATCATAAATCCACGTCAAGACTAAAATATAGAATAAACTGATGACCATACTTATTTTGTTGTTAATGTGATTATTATTCAGATAAATGTTCGCTTATGAATCCACTTATACCCCATTTGTCGGTTTACAAACATGCAAGGTCAGTATACCGTTATGCCCTAAGTGGGTTTTACATAAAATACTCCGCTAATAAATATGTTGACCATAAAAACTGAAAAAAAAATATGAACATATTCATCGCACCACCAGTTAACCAAAGCGAACCGTCCTCGCGCCTGTATTTGTGGAAACAGCGTACCTTTTACATTGGCGCTCTTACAGAAGCCATTCAGTTCTCACCGGGCGCAGCTTCCTTCGTGGTTAGTTTAGGCGGCACCTTGAGATTTTCATCTAAAGAACTTAAGGACCCAGTGACTTGCAGGAGCCTTTTGGTTCCCCCGGGCACGGACATCGAGTGTGATGCGGGAACCTCCCCTGTCGCTATATGTATGCTAGACGCGCTGTGCAGTGACTACACGAGTCTACTACCGTTAATGCAAAATAAAGTAGAAAATATTGCTTATCGGGTAAAAATGGAGGAGAACTATATCGAGACCTTTACTGAGCATTTCCATAACGAGCAGCCTCCTGAAAAAATTTATCATTGCCTCGACAAGCTTCTAACGCGTCACCAAATGAATGACGAACATCATATTGACCCAAGAATTGACTTGCTCATCAAACTCATTCAGGACAATATCGGCGATAATTTATCGATTGAATCCTTAGCAGAGAAGGTTGAATTGTCTGTCCCTCGTCTCACGCAATTATTCCGAATACAAACCGGCATTCCAATTCGTCGCTATCGCTTGTGGCACCGTTTGTTTCGATCAGTGGCTGATCTAACTAAAAATGGTAGCCTCACTAGTTCTGCCATCGATGCAGGATTTTCTGATGCCTCACACTTTAACCGCACCTTCAAAAGCATGTTCGGCATGACCCCAACTAACCTACTAATGCAGTCCAACGGTATTAAAATTTTTACTGAGTAGACTGTTTTTTTTACAATACAATTACAGCGATGTTTATCCAATACTCTTACTATAAGTAACTATCTTTCGGACACTATATAAGTTTTTCTATAGCTTCCTACTTGATATAGGATAAACATTGTAGCGGTTTCAAGCTGCTACTTATCAGTAGTAGCTCGATAATTCTTTATACAAAGCATGTATTAGAGCCTTAAGCTCTTTCATATAAAGTTAACTATAAACGAGAGACTAGAAAACCGGCACTGTACAGTTAGAAGCAAGAATAATAGCAGCCTCCCAAACTGATCAATAATTGAACTTTCAATAATTAAGCACTATAAGTATATAAAGCGTTTTTTATTTATGGATAACACCCTTAATTTAACTTAAGTAGGATCCAAATGATGAACAGAATCTTAATATTATTTTTTAGTCTTATACTTTCCCCCTTATCTCAATCAGAGACCATTTTTACCGTAGCTTATGAGGATAAAGTTCAATTCCCTTATTACATGGGGGAAACATCTAAAGTACTTACAGATAAACCTGGAGCAGCAGTAGAGCTAGTAAAGTTGATTGAAAGTAAGGTCCCAGGTTTAAAAATTGTACTGAAACGCTACCCATGGAAACGCTGCCTCAGCGAATTAGAAAAAGGTAACGTAGACGGGGCATTCAACGCATCTTATAAAGAAAAACGACTTCAGTTTGGTGCCTACCCATTACAAGAAGGAGCCGTTGATACAAGCCGTAGATTGACAACCATTGCTTATCATTTTTATAAAAAGAAAGGCTCTGATTTTACTTGGGACGGGAAAAAAACCTCAGAAAGTAAATTATCTATTGGTGCTCCTAGAGGTTATTCCATTGTTAGCGATTTAAAAAAATTAGGATTTAAAGTTTCAGAAGCTAATTCAACAGAAGCTAATTTAAGAAAATTACAAACTGAACGAGTAGAGGCTGTTGCTCTACAAGAAGTTACGGGCGATTATTTTTTAAAAGTAAATGCTCAATTTAAAGATTTAGAAAAAGTATACCCTCCTCTTAAAACCAAGCCTTATTACCTAATGATCTCCAATCAATTCAAAGCAAAGCAGCCTAATACTGCTGAGAAAATCTGGAATGCTGTTGCTGAGCTAAGAGAAGAACAGCTTCAGGGCTTAACTGAAAAGTACTTTTAATAGATAACTTAGTACAAAGCTGTGTAATATTTATAAGTAAATCAAGCCTGGAAACCCAACCAGGCTGGGAAACTTATTTTAACTTAAGACATGTTTTGTCTGATACTGTTAAATACACCACTAGAAATAAATCTCTTTCTACATACTGAAATGTCTTAGTCTAAAAAGTATGCCAGCCCTAAAATGATTAAGAAATGAAACACGTAAGACATACTTGTGGAAAATACATAGTTGCTAGACGTAACATTGTAAGGCTTACAGCGCTACAACTTCATAGCTTGATTTATATAGGTAGAATTGGTCGGGATGGAGGGATTCTAATCCACGACCACATGCCCCCAGGCATACCATTTCGCTAGTAATAGTATGATTTAAAAGGATTTTAGCCAGTTTCAGGCGTGGGAAAATATGCCGACATTGCCCCTTATATATCAATAGATTACCTTATCGTTTTGCAACTGCTTTTTTTGGCATAGCGATTCGAAATTTGGTGTACCAAGTGGTTTTCCGCTGTGTGCCATTAGCGGACATTACAGTCGATATTAACCTCTGCCGGTTTTTCGCACTAAGCAGACTCTTATCGACCTTTCGTAATTTAAGATACTTCAGCCAGTTTGAAATTTGTGATGGCTTATGAAAGTGACCAAAAATAATACTCTCCTATCAAGATCTTTGTTTCCATTCCGGACCAAAACTCATGGGTAATGCGCATTGTTTTAGTCTATGAAGCAGGTATCTCGCTTTCGACCATAAGTGGACATTTGAAACGCATTCCTCAAATTAGATTAAATAGCTCTCTCCCTATTTTTTGAATCGGAGATTTTCCCAAGCTATTTATTCAAGATCAAAATGAGAGTATTTGGGAACTAAACACCTAGAACGTAGTCTGAATACGTGAATGAGAATTCTACCTAGTTGACCAACTAGTAAATTGAGACAGCACTTACAATAACCAAGAAAGGACACAACAATGCAAAACAGCCCTCAGCACCCATTTAAAAACACGTTGTTAGCCGTTTCTATTACCTTACTAGTCGCAGGTTGTGCTAGCAAAAATCTAAAGCCTAATGAACTTGCCTGTGAGGGGCACGCCAACTACGAGGTTGTCTTCAATAGTACTTGGAGTGAGGACTCGCACCCAGAGGATATTCCAGCTAAGCCTCACTTGTCTCATTTGTTTGGCGTCTCACACAACAATCAAGTTTCGTTTTGGGAACTAGGATTCCCTGTATCGGAAGGCGTCAAGAATATCGCTGAACGTGGGTCAGGATATAAGCTGATAAAGGAAGCTGAATGGGCCATTAAAATCAATCGCGCTTTAGACATCTTTGATGGACAAGACATTAAGCATTC
>ENA-OSET01004163-OSET01004163.1-sediment-metagenome-genome-assembly--contig:-NODE-4163-length-12939-cov-3.667626_pt1 | contig 12939 bp, 12 predicted proteins | sample MGYA00237882_ERZ534229 | MGnify/ENA primary metagenome ERZ534229 (study PRJEB26408, sample SAMN06266212) | sediment metagenome | isolation source: Hudson Canyon methane seep mesocosm | place...
GCCAAGTTAAAAAAGGGGTAACGTTTTCTAAACGCACTCCACCACACCGATATCGCTACACTAATGTATCCAGTGAAATATAACGAAGACTAATTAGTTCTACAGGCCGCGAATTCTGGTTGGTCTTTTCTCCCGAATCTTGAATTATACCGAAGACTATTACAACCCTTTGAAAAGACAACCTTTTCTCGAGCTAAAAAGTTTGGAATCTAATATCGGCTAATACCTAGCTAAAACCACTAATCCGTACTGGAGACAAATACTGCGCTCAATCTGATTCATGTTAGCAATAAGACGAACTTCGAGCGACTACCTTTCGATGATAGCCTAAAACCGTCGAATAAATAGCCCAAACCAGTTTTCCGCTGAGCTACCCAAGGTGATCTCAATTGGGTGAGATGTGCCAATAACAGTCATTGTATTGCGTGGGTTCTGGAAAAGCAGACATTAGTTGTGACTATGGTAAAATAACTGCTGGAGAATTATCAGCCAATAATAACAGTATCAACCTAGATTATTGCTCGTCTTCTACTATTGATTTCATGAAAAGTGGCAGTATAAATGCAGATTATTCTAAAATTCGTATTGATGAAGCTATTACTTTAAAAGTAAATGAAGATTACTCAACCATAAAATTGGGTAAAACTAAAAATGTAGATTTTAATGCAGATTACGGTTCAATCACAATTGATGAGGCCGAGCATATCATTGGAAATTCGGATTATGCTGGAATGCGTTTTGGAACAATTTTTAAAAGTTTAGAAATTGAGGCTGATTATGCAGGGATTTCAGTAAAAAAATTAGCTCAAGGTTTCGAGAAAGTATTTATTGATGGTCAATATTCAGGAATTAAAATTGGCGTGGATCAAGACGCTGTTTTTGATTTTGAATTGGATTTGCAATACGCTAGCTTTAAAAGTGATAGCGCTGAAATAGAATACTATAAAAAGATATCTAAAAGTAGTAAAAAATATTACGAAGGAAAATTCGGAAAAGGAAATTCGAACGCCAGTATTAAAATAAGATCACAATACGGGAGTGTATCTATTAAAAATTATAACTAATAAAATCAACTTAAAAATAAAAAACTATGCTTAAAAAAATCACATTTGTACTACTTACTATAATTGCCATCTCACCTTCAAATGCACAAAACTGGTGGGGGAAAAATAAAACAATAAAAGGAAATGGAAATGTTGTTACTGTAAAAAGAACGATATCGAATTATGATGGAATTTCGGCAGGAGGTTCTTTCGATGTGATTCTTGTAAAAGGCAAAGAAGGTGAAATTGAAATTGAAGGTGAAGAAAATATTATACCTTATTTAGAAACTGAAGTTAGAGGAAACACACTTCAGGTGAAGTACAAAAAAAACACTAATATAAGTACCCGAAAGAAACTTACAGTAACTGTTGCTTACGAGGATTTAGATATGATTTCCCTAGGTGGTTCTGGTAATATTAATGGTGAAAACTTGATAAAAGCTAACGATTTAAAAGTATCTTTGGGAGGCTCAGGAAATATAGCTTTACAAATTGATGCTGATGAGATAAGTGCTGATATTGGAGGATCAGGAAACATTAAATTAACAGGAAATTCCAACGAATTAACCTCTTCTATTGCAGGTTCTGGAAGTATAAAAGCTTATGATTTAGAAACAGAAATTTTAGTTGCAACTATTGCCGGTTCTGGAAGTATTAAAACTACAGTTAAAAAGGAAATAAAAGCAAAAGTAGCAGGTTCTGGAAGTATTTATTACAAAGGCACCCCAAAGTATATTGACACAAAATCAGTTGGTTCTGGTGATGTAATTGATAAAAATTAAAAAACAATATCATCCAATTTTTACTAAATCTCTAAAAAGGAATTTGAATATTTTACTAAAAAAAAGCCCTAAAAATGAATTCATTTTTAGGACTTTTTTTTATTTTCTAACTCGTGACCAATTAATAATTACGATACTTAGCTGTCTCTTCAAAAACATGCTCTAAAATACGTTTTTCAATATCATTAAAAATCAAGTTTCTACGTTGCATTACCACAGATGCTACTTCAAAGACTTTATTTACTTTATAATTTGTAAAACCAGCAGCACCTCCCCAACTAAAAGAAGGTATAAAATTTCTTGGAAAACCACTACCATAAATATTAGCTGAAACTCCAACTACTGTACCTGTATTAAACATTGTATTGATACCACACTTAGAGTGGTCTCCCATCATTAAACCGCAAAATTGTAACCCTGTTTTGGCAAAACGCTCTGTGTTGTAATCCCAAAGTTTAACTTCTGCATAATTATTTTTAAGGTTTGAAGTATTTGTATCTGCTCCTATATTACACCATTCACCCAAAACAGAATTTCCTAAAAATCCTTCATGACCTTTACTAGAATAGCCCATTAAAATGGAATTTTTAACTTCTCCGCCAACCTTACAAAAAGGACCTAAAGTAGTTGCACCGTAAACTTTACTGCCTAGTTTTAAGGCAGAATTATTGCACATAGCTAAAGGACCTCTTACCAAACATCCTTCCATAATTTCTGCATCTTTACCAATATAAATTGGTCCTGAACTTGCATTCAAAATCGCAAAATTTAGTTTGGCACCTTCTTCTATAAAAATTCTTTCTTTATTAATACATTGCACTGTTTCTGGAATAATTTCAGATTTTCTGCCCTCTGTTAACAACTCAAAATCTTGCTGAATTGCTTTATCATTATATGAAAAAAGATCCCAAGTATTTTTAACTTGTAAGATTTCTTCCTCAAACTCTATTTGAGTATACTCATCAAAATCTACTTCATCTTGAGAATCTGAAGTAAAAAAAGCAATAACATCATCTCCTTTAAAAATGGCTTCGTTTTTAGAAAGCTTTTTAACTTTTTCTACTAAACTTTTTGTTGGGCAAAATGAACTATTTATCAATATATTTTCTTCCATTTCAACCATTGGGTATTTTTCTTCTAAATACTCCTCTGTAATTGTTGTTGTGGTTAAACCTAGATATTTTTCCCACTTTTCTCTAATAGTTAAAATACCAAATCTTAAATCTGCAACTGGTTTTGTATATGTAAATGGCAAAATTGCATTTCTAACATCTCCATCAAATAAAATATAGTTCATTTTTTCTTTTTTAAGAATCACAAACTTACTTTTTTTAAAGCATAAAAAAAACCGAATTGTAATTTTACAATCAGTTTTCACCAATTAAGTAAAAATCTATTATTTTTGAGTAATGAATAAAGATTTAAAATCATATAAATACATAAGTGAATCTCAATTAACAATAACTGAGCTTATGTTGCCTTCCCACTCTAACTTTAGCGGTAAAATACATGGTGGTTACATCTTAAATTTAATGGATCAAATTGCATTTGCTTGCGCTTCTAAGCATTCAGGTAATTATTGCGTAACTGCCTCAGTAAATAAAGTTGATTTTTTAAATCCTATTGAAGTGGGGGAATTGGTTACTTTAAAAGCTTCTATAAATTATACAGGCAGAACTTCTATGGTGGTAGGTTTACGTGTTATTTCAGAAAATATAAGAACTGGAGCAATTAAACATTGTAATTCTTCTTACTTTACAATGGTTGCTAAAAATGAAAATGGAAAAAGCACACCCATACCTGGTATTATTTTAGACACAAAAGAGGCTATTAGACGCTTTGCTAGAAGTATCGTAAGACATCAAGAAGGTAAAAAAAGAAGTTCTCATTTTAACGAGGATACTTTTAAATCAGACGAGTATTTGCATCTTTTTGATGGAAGTAACTCTAAAATTGAATTGACAGATCATTAATTTTAAAAATATAAAACTTCTTTTCTTTGGATGAACTCATAGATATTTTAACCCCAGATGGAAAAGCTACAGGCAAAATTGCTTTAAAATCTGAAGCTCATAAAAATGGTTGGTTTCATGCAACTGTACATATTTGGTTATTTACCTCTAACCACCAAATATTATTACAAAAAAGAGCATTAACAAAAAAAGTTTTTCCAGGTTTATGGGACATTTCTGTAGCAGGACATATTGGGGCTGGAGAAACTGTAATTTCCTCAGCAAAAAGAGAAGTTTTTGAGGAAATTGGTTTAGAAATTCAAGAAAAAGAACTCCTAAAAATTGGGACAAGAATACATCAAGTTTCTCATAAAAACGGAATTCAAGATAATGAGATTCATCATGTTTTTATTGCAGAATTAAAATTACCTATTGATCAATTAAAAATACAAACAGAAGAAGTTGCGGGCATCAAACTCTTTGATTTATCAATTTTAAATGAAACTAAAAATCTTGAAAATGTTTTGCTTTCTAGATTCCATGATTATTATGCTTCTGTTTATGAAGCAATTAAGATAAGACTAAAAAATAAAGACTAATTATTAGATTTTCTACAAAAATTATCATTGTTCTCCTTTTTACATAATGGTGATACAAATGGAATATAAGTAGTTAAATGTTAATCTAAGAATTCGTTTATATTTTAGCTTGATAAGTATACAAATCAAAATACCTTCCTTTTAAGGAAATCAATTCATTGTGAGTGCCTCTTTCAACAATTTTACCAGACTCAATCACTAAAATTTGATCTGCTTTTTTTATAGTACTTAATCTATGTGCAATTACAATAGTAGTTCTATCTTTAATTAATTCTGATAAACTTTTTTGAATTAAGGCTTCACTTTCTGTATCTAAACTAGAAGTAGCCTCATCTAAAATAATAATTTTTGGATTTGCCAAAATAGCTCTTGCAATTGCCAAACGTTGGCGTTGACCACCTGAGAGTTTTACGCCTCTTTCGCCAATTAAGGTATTTAAACCATCATCAAATCTGTCTGTAAATTCATTTACATAAGCAGCATTAACTGCATTTTGAAGTTCTTGCTCTGTTGCATTTGGTCTAGGAAATAATATATTTTCTCTAATTGAACCTTCAAACAAAAATTCATCTTGTAAAACTACTCCTAAATTTTTACGATAGCTCGATAATTTTACTTTAGACATATCCTGATCGTCAATTGTAATTTTACCTGATTTTGGATTTAAAAATGTTGCAGATAAGCCCGCAATTGTAGATTTACCAGAACCAGAGCTTCCAACCAAAGCAGTTACTGAACCAGAAGGCACTTTAAAATTAATATTATGTAAAACCTCTTTTCCTTCTTCGTAAGCAAAAGAGACATTATCAAAAATGATTTCTCCTTTTGTATTTTCTAAAACCACAGTTCTATTTACATCATCTTCTTCTGCTGCCATATTCATCAATTCTTCTGTTCTATCTAAACCTGCAAGAGCCTCTGTTAATTGACTTCCAATATTGCTCATTTGCACAATTGGGGCAATCATAAAACCAAGAATTAATGTAAAAAACAAAAATTCTCCAGAAGTCATATCACTTTGAATCATGTAATAGCCTCCAATTCCCATAATCCCTGTTGTTGCCACTCCAATTAAAAATGTGGAAGAACTTGTCATTAAGGCTGTAGCTGTTAAACTCTTTTTTACATTCTGAAACAATTTATCTACACCTTTTTCAAAAACTACATTTTCTTGCTGCTCTGCATTAAACGCTTTTATAACTCTTACTCCTGCTAAAGTTTCTGTTAACCTACCTTTAACTTCTGCGTTAATTTCTCCTCTTATTCTAAAAATTGGTCTAATAAATTTAAACGCTTTTAAAGCAACTATTCCAAAAATAGAGATTGGTAAAAAAACAAACAATGTCATCCAAGGATTCAGATTTATCAAAATAATTAAAGAAATTACAGCTGTAATTGTACCTCCAACCAATTGCACCAAACCTGTACCAATCAAATTTCTTACTCCTTCTACATCACTCATTATTCTTGAAACTAATGCTCCTGACTTTGTGTTATCAAAAAAACTAATGGGTAAAGACAAAACTTTTTTCTGAACTTGTGCTCTTAATTCTGATATTAAATATTGTGCTTGTACACTTAAAATTCGGGTTAATAAAAAGGAAGTAATTGCTTGCACTAAAATTGCTGTTAATACAATTCCTATTAAAGTATAGAGTTGATCAAAATTTTTATCGGGTACAACTTCATCTAATAAAACTTTACTCTGCCAAGGTAAAATTAAACCTGACAAACTTCTAATAACTATTAAAAGTAATCCAATAAAAACCAAACCTCTTCTTGGCCAAATAATTGTTTTAAAAGCTTTACTTATAGATACTTTTCCTTTTTTTTTATCTTTATTAGAATCTTTGAGATGTTGCATATAAATTATTAAGAATTTGATGAACAGGATAATTCAATTAATGTGCCATTGCCATTTTTATGACAGATTAACAAAAGTATCATAAAAAAAAGACCTTACAAGTTTTGAAATACTGTAAGGTCTTATTCTAAATTATCTGACTTTTTATAATCGATCGTCAATAATCTGTTGCACAACTTCAGGATTTAATAATGTAGAAACATCACCCAAATTATCCATTTCATTAGAAGCTATTTTACGCAAAATACGTCTCATGATTTTTCCTGAACGTGTTTTTGGTAAACCCTCTGTAAACTGAATTTTATCTAATTTTGCAATAGGCCCAATATGTTCTGTAATTACTTGATTAATTTCCTTTCGCAAGTTATCGTGATTTCTACTTTCTCCTGTATCTTTCAAAATTACATAACCATACAAAGCACTTCCTTTAATATCGTGAGGAAAACCAACAATTGCACTTTCTACAACTGCTGGGTGCTCATTAATAGCATCTTCAATTGGTGCAGTTCCTAAATTATGACCTGAAACAATAATTACATCATCTACTCTACCTGTAATTCTATAATAGCCAACTTCGTCTCTTAGCGCTCCATCTCCTGTAAAATATTTATTTTCGAAAGCAGAAAAGTAGGTCTCTTTATAACGTTGGTGATTTCCCCAAATAGTTCTTGCCATACTTGGCCAAGGATGTTTGATACACAACCTTCCTTCTACCTGATTTCCTTTAATTTCTTGTCCATTCTCATCCATTAAACAAGGTTGAATTCCAATAAATGGCAAAGTTGCGTACGTTGGTTTTGTAGCTGTTACATACGGAATTGGAGTTATCATCATTCCTCCAGTTTCTGTTTGCCACCAAGTATCAATTATAGGACTTTTCTTTTTTCCTACATTATCATTGTACCAATGCCAAGCTTCCTCGTTTATAGGTTCTCCTACAGAGCCTAAAACTTTTAAAGATGATAAATCATATTTATCTACCAATTCTGTGCCGTGTTTTGCTAAAGCTCTAATTGCAGTTGGTGCTGTATAAAACTGGTTGATTTTATGTTTTTCTACAATTTCCCAAAAACGACCAAAATCTGGATAACTTGGCACACCTTCAAACATTACTGTGGTTGCTCCATTAGCTAACGGCCCATAAACAATATACGAGTGGCCTGTAATCCAACCAATATCTGCTGTACACCAGTATACATCATCCTCTTTATATTGAAAGGCATTTTTAAACGTATAAGCTGTATACACCATGTAGCCAGCTGTGGTATGTACCATCCCTTTTGGCTTTCCTGTAGAACCAGAAGTATACAAAATAAACAACGGATCTTCTGCATCCATAATTTCTGCTTTACAGACTGTTGATGCTTTATCCAATAAAGGTTGTAACCATTTGTCACGACCTTCTTTCATATAAATATCAGAATTAATTCTCTTTGCGACTAAAACTGTTTCTATAGACGGGCAAGACTCTAAAGCTTCATCTACAATTCCTTTTAAATCAATTGTTTTTTTACCTCTGTAAGAACCATCAGTAGTAATTACCATTTTACAATCTGCATCATTAATTCTTGTTGATAAGGCTGTAGATGAAAAACCTGCAAAAACAACAGAATGAATTGCGCCAATTCTAGCACAAGCCAAAGTTGCAATGGCCAACTCAGGAATCATAGGTACATAAATACAAACTCTATCTCCTTTTTGTATTCCGTTTTCTTTTAAAACATTAGAAAACTGATTTACTCTTTCAGATAGTTGTTTGTAGGTGATATGTTCTGCTCCTTCATTGGGGTTGTTGGGTTCAAAAAGGATGGCAGTTTTATCTGCTCTTGTTGCCAAATGCCTATCAATACAATTTTCTGTGATATTTAATTTTGCCCCTTTAAACCATTTCACTTCTGGCTTCGTAAAATCCCATTCTAAAACTTTATCCCAAGGCTTTCTCCATAAAAAATGCTCTGATGCAATCTCGTCCCAAAAATTTTCTGGTTCTCTTAACGATTTTCTATAAACTTGATAATATTCCTCTATATGTTTAATGTGATAATTACTCATTTATTTAATTTATTTAAAGTCTTAAAATTATAGAAACTATCTGTTTTTTTTCATTTTTTTCTACTTACAACAATTATTAATCGATAAAAAACAAATTTACCTTTACTCTTTTAGTGTTCATGAGCTGCGTTAACTCCACTTGGAATTCTAATATCTTCTACTATTTTTTGAACTTCTAATGGAGGATTAGGTGTAAATTTTGATATTATAATTGATACTAAAAAGTTTAAAAACATAGCAACAGTTCCAAAACCTTCTGGAGATATTCCAAACCACCAATCTTCTTTTGTTCCTCCACCAAACCAATCAAACTTAAATTTTAGCATGTAAAAAAGCATAAGAAGAATTCCTACTATCATACCTGTAATTGCACCTTCTTTGTTTATTTTTTTACTAAAAATACCCAAAACAATTGCTGGAAAAAAAGATGCTGCTGCCAAACCAAAAGCTAAAGCAACTGTTGCCGCTACAAAATCTGGCGGATTTATTCCGAAATAACCCGCTACAGTAACCGCAACAACTGCAGATAATCTTGCAGCAATTAATTCACCTTTTTCAGAAATTTTTGGATTGATCATTTTTTTAATCAGATCATGAGAAACTGATGCAGAAATTACTAATAATAATCCTGCTGCGGTTGACAAAGCTGCTGCTAGTCCGCCTGCTGCAACTAAGGCAATTACCCAATTTGGTAATTGTGCAATTTCTGGATTGGCCAAAACCATAATATCTTTATCAACAATTAGTTCATTATCATTAGTATTTGCCAAATACTGCACTTTACCATCGTTGTTTTTATCGTTAAACTGAATTAACCCTGTTTTTTCCCAATTCGAAAACCATTCTGGCAGTGTAGCATATTCTTTATTACTAACTGTTTCTATCAAATTGGTTCTAGAAAAAACCGCAATTGCAGGTGCTGTTGTGTATAAGACAGCAATTAACAACAAAGCCCATCCTGCCGATTTACGAGCATCAGCTACTTTTTTAACTGTAAAAAAACGCACAATCACGTGGGGTAAACCAGCTGTGCCCACCATTAAAGCTGCTGTTATAAAAAATACATCTAAGGTAGATTTACCACCTGATGTATATGCTGCAAAACCCAATTCTTTATGTAAACCGTCTAATTTATCCAATAAAAAAACACCATTTTCATCTGTACCTCCAAAACCTAGTTGTGGAATTGGGTTTCCTGTCATTTGAATCGAAATAAAGATTGCAGGCACCATAAACGCAAAAATTAACACACAATATTGTGCAACTTGTGTGTAGGTAATTCCTTTCATACCTCCCAAAACGGCATAAAAGAGTACAATAATCATCCCTATAATTACTCCTGTATTAATATCAACTTCTAAAAATCGAGAGAAAACCAAACCTACTCCACGCATTTGACCTGCAACATATGTAAATGAAACCAATAGCGCACAGAATACAGCAACGCTTCTAGCTACATTTGAATAATACCTATCTCCAATGAAGTCAGGCACTGTAAATTTGCCAAATTTCCTTAAATACGGTGCTAATAATAAAGCCAATAAAACATAACCTCCTGTCCACCCCATTAAATATACTGAGCCATCATAACCATTAAAGGAAATGATACCTGCCATAGAAATGAATGATGCTGCAGACATCCAATCTGCTGCTGTTGCCAAACCATTTGCTAATGGCGAAACTCCACCACCTGCAACGTAAAATTCTTTTGTTGAACCTGCTCTAGACCAAATTGCGATACCTATATATAATGTAAATGTGATTCCTACTAAAATCCATGTCCAAACTTGAATGCTCATTATTCTATTATTTTAAAGTTCGTTAAACCCGAATTCCTTATCCAATTTGTTCATCAATTTAATGTAAACAAAAATAAGAATTACAAAAACATAGATTGCACCTTGCTGAGCAAACCAAAACCCTAGTTTAAAACCTCCTAATCTAATAGAATTCAGTTCGTCTACTAAAATAATTCCGAAAACAAAAGATACTACAAACCAAATGATTAGCAGTATGGTGAGGTAACTCAAATTCTTTTTCCAATATTTTTTGTTTTTAGTAGTTAACATGTGCTAATAATTTTGGTTAATCCGTTACAATATAAATAATTATTTATCTATTTTTAATTATTATTAAATTCTATTTAAAACTAACTTGATTTTAGATATTTTTATTGAATACTGGCTCATCATATTGATGTTTTTTATTGTGTCTGTGCTATACTCATCTGTTGGTTTTGGCGGTGGCTCTAGCTACCTTGCAATTTTAGCATTAACAGGAATGGCATTTACACAAATTAGAGCTACTGCACTATTGTGCAACATAGCAGTGGTTTCAGGAAATATATTTTTATATCACAATCAAAAAAAATTGGATTGGAAAAAAATCCTCCCGCTAGTCATAATTAGCATTCCATTGTCCTTTTTAGGTGGTTACTTAAAAATTAGTGAGAAAATCTTTTTTGTTTTATTAGGAGTTACGCTTTTATTTGCAGCAATTACAATGTGGATATCTAAAAAAAAAACATACTCAAAAATAAATATCAAACCCCAAAACAGTATAAGAAATGGTAGTTTTGGGGGCATTATTGGTCTTGTTTCTGGAGCAGTTGGCATTGGTGGTGGAATTTTTTTAGCACCTCTATTATACATCACAAATTGGGATGTTCCAAAAAAAATAGCAGCTGCAACAAGTGTATTTATTTTGGCGAATTCCATTGCTGGTTTGTTTGGACAATTCTCAAATCCCATTTTTATAATTGATTGGAGTTTAACATCAATTTTACTCATTACTGTTTTTTTAGGCGGACAAATTGGAAGTAGAATTAGTAGTAAACGTTTTTCACCTTATCAACTTAAGAAAGCTACTGCCATTTTAATTGTATTTGTTAGCTTAAGAATTTTAATAAAGTATTTATTTTAAAAAAGAAGAAATACTTTAATATATTTGACTTTTCAAAATCAAAAATTCATAAACCAAAAATATGTTAGGTATTATTTTTACTTTAATTATGTTGATCCTTTTACAAGCTGTATTGGGTTTTGACAATTTATTATACATTTCTTTAGAATCTAAAAAAGCCCCAATCGAAGACCAAAAAAGAGTTCGAAAGGTTGGAATTTTAATAGCTATTGCCTTAAGAATTGTTTTGTTATTTCTATTAGTTTCTATTATTGATTATTTTCAAGAACCATTTTCATTTTTAACGGGAAATTTTGGAGATGCTGTAAACTTTGCTTTTAACGGTCATAGTATTATTGTATTGTTAGGTGGAGGATTCATTATTTATACTGCAATTAAAGAAATTTGGCACATGATTGGTAGTCCAGATTTGGAAAATGGCACAGAAGGAAATCTGAAACGGGTAAAATCTTCTAATGCCGTAATTACAAGTATTGTTATCATGAATTTAGTATTTTCTTTCGATTCTATTCTGGCAGCAATTGGTTTAACTAGTGAAATTGAAAATACAACAACAGCTTTTATTGTAATGGCAATTGCTATTGTGATTAGTGGTTTGTTGATGTTATTTTTAGCAGATAGAATATCACTATTTTTAGCAAAAAACAGAATGTATGAAGTTTTAGGATTATTCATTCTTTTTGTTGTAGGAATAATGTTGATTACAGAAGGAGGTCATTTAGCCCACATTAAACTATTTGGAGAAGAAATAGTACCAATGAGTAAAACTACATTTTACTTTGTAATTGGTATTTTAGTTATTATTGATATTGTTCAAGGAAAATACCAAAAAAAATTACTTGCTGAAAAATAAATTTTGTTTTAAACAAACATGAATTAACAGATAATCACTGCATTATCTAATTTATATTTTGTTTAACATTTTTAACTTTTAATTAAACATTTTGTTTTTAATTCAATGCTATATTTGTGAAGAATTTAAAAAACAAAAAAAATGTTCACAAAAAAATTAGTCCAAACTTTCGTTGCAATCTTATTCGTTACAATTTCTAGTACAGCAGGCAATACAGATCCAATAGATAAAAAAAGCAACAAAAACGCTGATAAAACTATAGTAGCAGTTGCAGCAGCAAATGAAAATTTTGCAACTTTAGTAGCCGCAGTTAAAGCAGCTGGTTTAGTTGATGTATTAAATAGCGCAGGGCCTTTTACAGTTTTTGCACCAGTTAATGATGCATTTAGTAAACTGCCTGAAGGTACGGTAGGTACACTTCTTAAGCCAGAGAACAAAAAATTATTAACCGCAATTTTAACCTATCATGTAGTAGCTGGAAAATTTAAAGCGCAAGATGTTTTAAATGCAATTAAAGCTAATAAGGGTAAATTTGCTATTAAAACTGTACAAGGAAACACATTAACAGCTTCACTAAAAGATGGTAAAGTAATTTTAACTGATGTTAAAGGGAATACGTCTACCGTTATTATTACAGATGTAGAAGCATCTAATGGAATTGTGCATGCGATTGATACCGTAGTAATGCCACAATAAATAAGCTGCTTTAAAAATTTTCAAATATACTTTATAATTTGTTTAACACTTTTAACTAATTATTAAACAAAAAAACAATGTATATTTGTAACATAAAGTTTACTTCTCGAAAACATTTTGTAGCAATGCAAAATTAACATAAGGAAGTTTTTTGGTTGATTGATTGAAACCGCTAC
>ENA-OSET01004164-OSET01004164.1-sediment-metagenome-genome-assembly--contig:-NODE-4164-length-12938-cov-10.461006_pt1 | contig 12938 bp, 14 predicted proteins | sample MGYA00237882_ERZ534229 | MGnify/ENA primary metagenome ERZ534229 (study PRJEB26408, sample SAMN06266212) | sediment metagenome | isolation source: Hudson Canyon methane seep mesocosm | place...
TTTTATATAATTTAAATTCGGGATATCTTTCTTCGCCATTTGATTTATATAAAATATTTCTATCTTTATCATTATTTTCCAAATGATATTTTCTCAGCAAGAGAACAGTATAACGATTTCTTTTTAGTAGAAAAAGATGGGTTAGATACATATTTACCTATGACTATTGCTGTATATATAATTCATCCATATAATTACTCTAAAAGTTATATATACTATGAAAATAATATTTTTGAGAAGAATTTTGTTTCATCTATGAAAGAAAATGATACAATTATCGTACAAAGTTATAAATTGAAATTTATAGAATAAAACTTAACAACAATAAATAAAAAACATGAATTTAAAATCAGTAATACTTACGATTTTTATACTAACAAGCCTTTTTTCTTATTCTCAAAAAATAGGGTTTCATTTGGGTGTCAACTCCTCAAATCTATTAGACAACAATGAGTTTAGTTCTCAAGACAGCAATTATAAAAATGTATTAGGATTAGATATCGGAATTGATGTAAAATTAAAAATTAAGAAAAACTTATATATACTAACTGGTTTGTCATTTTATCAAAATGGATATCAAGAAGATGAGGAAATTTTTGACAATGGTGCTAATTTTGCAAGTAATGCAAGATTGAATTATTTAAGACTTCCTATTAATCTGCTTTTAGAAACAAATAAAAAAAATAATTTAAGTTTTGGATTTAAAAGTGGTGTTTACTTTTCAAAAGTTTTAAATAAAGATTATTTTATTGACACAGGAAGACCGAAAAAAGAATTAGATAAAATAATTTCAGTTGGAGATACTATTACCAGAAGTAGTGAATTAATTGAAATGGGAGACTGTATAAATTGTAAATCTTTGGATAATAGAGTTTCTGTATTTATACTTATTGAGATGTTCCGTGAAATGAAAAAAACACCACCTTATGATGTGTATGGCGTATTTACTGTACAAGAGGAAATTGGAATTAGAGGAGCAAATGTGTCGTCAATGGATATAAATCCTGACTTTGGATTTGGTTTAGATACAACTATTGCTTGGGATACTCCAGGAAGCACAAAGCAAGAACAAGTTTCTGCTTTGGGTGATGGGGCTTGTATTAAGGTGATGGATTCAGCAACTGTATGTGATTACCGTATGGTAAAATACATGAAGGAGTTATCGAAAAAGAAGAAAATGAAAACACAATTAGAAATACTACCTGCAGGAGGAACAGATACAGCAGGAATACAAAGAATGAATCCAGGCGGATGTATTGCGGGGGCGGTTTCTATCCCAACAAGACACATACATCAATCTATTGAAATGGTACACAAAAAGGATGTTAGAGGAGCAATAGATTTGTTGCGCCACTCGGTAGAAAACTTACATACTTACGATTGGAGTTTTAGGTAGAGAAAAATATATAAAAGAAAACCAGCTGAAAGGCTGGTTTTTTGTTTTTATAGAACTCCCAACCCAATAGCAATTGCCATTAGCATAATCATTACCGCAACAGTAATTTGCACAAATGTAGTCGTGATTTTCTTCAGTAGTTTTTTACCAATTAAAGCGCCAGCAAAGGCAGCCAATACAGCAGCTAAAAGTAAATTGATATTTTCTTCTATTCCCATAGAACTATATTTTGTAAAATAAACTGACACTCTTGAAATATCAATCACAGAGGAAATCATAACCCCAGTAGCAATAAAACTTTCTTTGCTCAATCCACACTTAATTAAGAAAGCACTTCTTAGCGCTCCTTGATGTCCTGACAGCCCTCCAAAAAAACCACTAATAACACCTCCAAAAAATAGTTTGTTTTCATCAAACTCTAATTTTTTGAAAAAGGGTAATAATTCCAAAAATGCAAAAGCAAACATTAAAATGGCAATCATCACTTTTATGGGGGTAATCATAAATTCTTTTGAGCCTAAAGCATAAGTGTACCATGCTGTAGTTTCAGAAAAGGACATTAGTATCCATGCTCCAATTAATGCACTCACTATAGCGGGAGCACCAAATTGTATAACGATTCTCCAATTAGCTTCTTTCCCTACCAAATACATTTTAAAGAGGTTGTTTAGCAAATGCACAACTCCTGTTAAGGCAATTGCCATTTCCAAAGGAAAGAAAAGTGCAAAAACAGGCATCAGGATAGTTCCTAAACCAAAACCTGAAAAGAAAGTAAGTAGTGATGCAAGAAATGCAGCTAAGCAGATTAAAAGGATTTCCATTTAAAGTTTAAATACTTTTATCAAACTGCTTTAAGAAACGCACATCATTTTCAAAAAACAGGCGCAAATCTTTTACTCCATATTTTAGCATGGCAATTCTTTCAATTCCCATTCCAAAGGCATAACCCGTATATTTTTTAGAGTCAATTCCACAGTTTTCCAATACATTAGGGTCCACCATTCCGCATCCTAAAATTTCCAAATAACCTGTGTATTTACAAACATTACACCCTTTGCTGTTGCAAATATTACAACTTACATCTACCTCAGCACTTGGTTCTGTAAACGGAAAGTAAGAAGGTCTTAATCTTATTTTTGTTTTTTCTCCAAACATCTCTTTTGCAAAATACAATAGCGCTTGTTTTAGGTCCGAAAAACTTACATTTTCGTCAATGTACAATCCTTCAACTTGGTGGAAAATACAATGAGCTCTAGCAGAAATAGCTTCATTTCTATAAACCCTACCAGGAGAAAGAGTTCTGATTGGAGGCTTGTAATTTTCCATATACCTTACTTGTACTGATGAGGTATGTGTCCTAAGTAAAACATCAGGATTAGTTTGTATGAAAAAGGTGTCCTGCATATCTCTTGCCGGGTGTTCTTCTGGCAAGTTTAGTGCAGAAAAATTATGCCAATCATCTTCTATTTCCGGACCTTCACTTACAGTAAAGCCAATTCGGTTAAAAATTTCAACAATTTGGTTTCTTACCAATGAAATTGGGTGTCTACTGCCTAAATTATCCAAAGAAACAGGTCTTGTAAGGTCAATTTCACCATCATTGCTTTCTGTTTCAAAAGATCCTTTGTAGGTGTCAACTTTCACTTGAGCATTTTGTTTAAGCGTATTTATTACTTGTCCGAATTCTTTTTTACTTTCATTAGGAACGCTTTTAAAAGCAGCAAAAAGCTCATTCATTTTTCCTTTTTTCCCTAAAAATTTCAGTCGAAAATCTTCTACTTCCTTTTCGGATTTTGGAATAAAACTATCAACCTCTTGTAGTAAATCTTTAACTGTTTCTAACATTGTAATAAATTGTATATCTTTGCTTATCTAAACACAAAGAAACAATAATTATGCTAAATAAAATTTTAAAGTCAGTATTATTAGGGGTTTTTGCCCTAGCGATTGTAACAAACTTTAGTTCATGTAAAAAAGAAAAAGAAACTATAGCAGCAATTGTTGTTAAAAATGATGCAGGTCTTCCAATTTCACACGCAAGAGTTGTGTTACATGCTATGCCTTTAAAAAACTCACTTTACACATATAACCCTGATCATTATGATACTTTTGACTATATGATTAAGTCCAATTTAGATACGGTTTATAGCGCACAAGGTCAAATTTCAGAGATTTTTGTTGCTGATTGGACTGATGATAATGGGAGAGCAGAATTTACTTTGCCACTAGGAATGATACTGAATATTTCTGCTTTATGGCAAGTTGATAATAATATTGAGCGTATGGGAGCTAATATTATTAATATTAAAGAAGGAGAGATTACAACTCAAGTTGTAGAAATTAGAAACTAAGCAAGGTATTTTAAAATAGCCTCTTGCATTAATAATCCCTGTTGGTTTTCTGTTAGGTTTTTTACTGCTTTTAATTCAGTAAAATGTGGCCATCCATCCTCATCAATACTATCAAATTTATAGTAGCCAAACGAACATAAAACCTTACAAGTTGCTACATGTAATACATCTAATTTTTCCTCTCTACTAAAACGATAGCTTTCAAAATTTAATTCTTGAATTCCAATTAAGTATAGAATTCCCTTAAGAGTCATTTCATCATCAAACTGTTTTTCTAGCTTTTTAATTAAAGCATCCCACTTTTTATTTAGATCTTTCATTTTGCAAAAGTAAGTTTTAATATCTTTACCAAATGAATTACTTAGATATTGTTATCGCAATCCCCTTACTTTATGGTTTAATTAAAGGATTTACTAATGGACTTATAAAAGAGATTACTGGTTTATTAGGTTTAATTATTGGAGTTTATGTAGCTCTTAATTTTTCTTCTTATTTACATCCAAAATTTGAAGAAGTTTTAGGGGGATATGAGCAGTTTATACCAATAATATCATTTGCAACCTTGTTTATTGTAAGTGTATTGATGATAAAAATACTAGGTTATATTATTGATAAATTAACTAAAGCTTTAGCTTTAGGCTTTGTTAGTAGGATTTTAGGAGCTATTTTTGGTTTTTTAAAAGTTGTAGTGATTTTCAGTTTTCTTTTAGCAATAGTCTCTGATTATGATTTGATCGATAAAAACATACAAGACGAGTCAGTTCTGTTAAAACCTATCCAAGAAGTATCGGACTTGATAACTCCAGAAATTAACAAACATAAAAATACAATTTTAGATAAAGTAGAAGAAAGTGCAGATGAAGTAAAGAACAAACTAAATAACTCTAACTCTTCTGAATAGCAACAACACCAGGAAGCTCTTTACCCTCTAAGTATTCTAGCATTGCCCCACCACCGGTTGAAATATAAGAGACTTTATCTGCAAACCCAAATTTCTTTACTGCAGCTACTGAATCACCCCCACCAACTAATGAGAATGCTCCGATTTCTGTTGCCTCACAAATTGCCTCACCAATTTCTTTGGTTCCTTTAGAGAAATTTTCCATTTCAAAAACCCCCATTGGCCCGTTCCAAATTATTGTTTTTGAGTTTTTAATTATACGCGAAAAACTAGCAATACTTTCTGGGCCTATATCTAACCCCATGTATTCATCAGCAATATTTTTGATATCAGTAATATTGGTATTTGCATCATTTTTAAAATCATTTGCATTTACTGAGTCACTTGGAAGTAGTAAATTTACCCCTCTGTTTTTCGCATCTTCAATAAGTTGCTTTGCAAGGGCAATTTTCTCTTCTTCAACTAAAGACTTCCCGATATTACCACCACAAGCTTTTGCAAAAGTATAAGCCATACCTCCTCCAATAATTAAATTATCAACCTTATCAAAAAGAGATTTTATAACATCAATTTTTCCTGTGATTTTTGCTCCACCAATAATTGCAGTAAAAGGCCTTTTTGGTGTAGTAAGTGCTTTTTCTAATGATTCAATTTCACCACTCAGTAAAAACCCAAAATATTTATTATTAGGAAAATAATCTGCAATAATTGCGGTAGAGGCATGAGCTCTATGAGCAGTTCCGAATGCATCATTGATATAAATATCAGCAAGTTCAGAAAGCTGTTTAGCAAATTTTAGATCTCCTAATTTTTCTTCTTTATAAAACCTTAAGTTTTCTAAAACCAACACATCTCCGTTCTCCATTTTAGAAATATCAGCAGTAGTGCTTTCTCCAATACAATCGTTGCTAAACGCTACAGTTCTATCTATTAATTTTGATAACTGCTTTACAATGTTTTTTAATGAAAACTTTTCCTCAAAACCATCTTTTGGCCTACCAAGATGGGACATTAGAATTGCTTTTCCTCCACAAGAAATAACTTTTTTAATAGTTGGTAGTGCAGCAAGAATTCTACTGTTATCAGTAATATTAAAATGTTCATCCAAAGGAACATTAAAATCTACACGAATTAAAACTCTTTTGCCCTCTAGTGAGATGTCTTGTATGTTTTTCATTTTGCAAAAGTAAAATAAATGCTATAAATCAGTACATTTTTTTTACATTTGACAGAAAGAAATTTTAAATGTTATTTAAGGATATTATAGGGAATAATGCTGTAAAAAAGCAACTGACTGAGGCGGTTAAGAACAATCGAATAAGTCATGCACAACTTTTTTCAGGAAAAAGTGGTAGTGCAAAATTAGCTCTTGCACTTGCGTATTCTCAATATTTAAATTGTGAAAATAAAACTGAGAATGATTCTTGCGGATTTTGTTCATCATGTCTGAAATTTTCAAATTTATCTCATCCCGATTTGCATTTAATTTTTCCTGTTTTAAAAGTGAATGGGGTAAAAACCCCAACTAGTGATAGTTTTGTAAATCAGTGGAGAGAGTTAATTTTATCAAATCAATATATTAGCATAAATGATTGGATTGATTCTTTTGGTACCGAGAATAAAACAGGACAACAAGGGTCTATTTATATTGATGAGGCAGCATCTATTCAAAGAAAATTGAGTCTTAAAAACTATGAAGCTGAATATAGAGTTGTTCTTATATGGATGCCAGAAAGAATGAACCTTACAGTTGCTAATAAGTTGCTAAAACTACTTGAGGAACCCCCAAAAGGGACAATTTTTATTTTGGTTTCAGAAGACGCAAATAATTTATTACCAACTATCATCTCTCGCTTACAAACTTTAAAAATCCCTGATTTCAATCCTGAAGATATTTTTCATTATTTTAGAGGCATTACTCTTGAAAAAGCAAAACAGCTTAAAAATATTACAGATGCTGATTTAGGGAAAATGATTAAAATTCAGCAAGATTCTGAAGGGATTTTAGATTTATTTGAGGAGTTCTCAGCATGGATGAGGCTTGCATATAAAATGGATGTTGGTGGAATCTCTAAATGGGTGGATAAAATCTCAACAATGGGTAGAAAGCACCAAAAATTGTTTTTATCTTATGCTATAAAAATGATAAGGGAGTGTTTAATTTTGAACTTTGCCAACTCATCACTTTTAAAAACAAACGATAAAGAGCATACTTTTATAAGTAAATTTTCACCCTTCATACATGAGGAAAATAGTGTTATGATAGTGGAAGAATTAGAAAAATCAATAAAATCAATTAACAGAAATGCAAATGCAAAAATTTTATTTTTTGAGCTATCATTAAAAATGGTAAAATTCTTAAAAGTTAAGCGTAAATTTGCACTTAAATAAAATTATAAAATATGAGTTGTGGAAGCGGAGGAGGTTGTGATACATGTGAAGTCTCAGAATCTAGAGGTTGTGGAGTAAGTTCAGTATTTGATTGGCTTTACCAAATTGATGGGCCTAAAACTGATAATTCTAACCTAATTGAAGTTCAATTTAAAGGAGACAGAAAAGATTTTTATACAAATACAGAAAATCTTGATATAAAACATGGAGACATGGTAGCTGTTCAGGGAGATAAATCTGGGCATGATATTGGTAAAATAACTATGATTGGAGAATTAGTGGCACTTCAAATTACTAGAAAAAATAGAAATACTGAAAAAGACCCTCTTAAAAAATTATATCGCTTAGCATCAGAAACAGATATTGAAAAACAAAAAGGAGCCATTGAAAGAGAGGATGACATTCTTGAAAAAGCAAAAAGAATTATTGAAGATTATAAGCTTGAGATGAAGTTGGCTGATGTGGAATTTCAAGGAGATAATTCAAAAGCTACTTTTTACTACACTGCTGATAAAAGAGTTGATTTTAGAGAATTAATTAGAGAATATTCTAGGCAATTTGGTGTTCGTGTAGAAATGAGGCAAATTGGAGTAAGGCAAGAGGCTGCTAAAATTGGAGGCATTGGAAGTTGTGGTAGAGAGCTTTGTTGTTCTACTTGGATGACAGAGTTTCCTTCAGTTTCAACTAGTGCAGCTAGGTATCAACAACTTTCAATAAATCCTCAAAAAATTTCAGGGCAATGCGGTAGGTTAAAGTGTTGTTTGAACTTTGAGCTTGATGGTTATGTTGATGCGCTTAAAGACTTTCCAAGTAATAAAGTACAATTGAAAACCAAAAAAGGAACTGGGAAATTCGTAAAGATGGATGTATTTAAAAGATTAATGTTTTATTATAATCCTGAAAGTCCAGGAGATTTTATTGAACTTCCAGTTGATGGTGTAAAACAGCTTATTGAATTAAATAAAAAAGGAGATATTCCTGTAAGTTTTGATGAGTTTACTGTTGAAGAAGAAGTTGTAGAAGTGAGTTTTGAAGATGCAATGGGACAAGATAATATCAATAGATTTGATAAGAAAAATCCTAAGAAAAGCAAAAAAAGAAAACGACCAGAAAGAAGAGAAAATTATAAAAAAAACAAAGCTAAAGCACAACAAAGAAGGCAAGAAAATAAACCAAAGAAGAATGCGTAATTTGAGCGGCATTTTTTTGTTTTTTGTTTTTTTTTCTTGTGATAACACAGTTTATGAAAGTCACATTTCTTTTGAAAAAAAATCATGGCATTCTGATAGTGTTATAACTTTTAATTACAATATTTCAGATACTTTAAACCCACATGAAATGAGTGTTTTAGTTCGTCATACTGTTGATTACGAATACCAAAACTTATTCCTTTTTCTATCAGGAGATTTAAACGATACTATTGAGCTTGAATTGGCTGATAAAATTGGAAAATGGAAAGGAAGTGGTCTTAGCGACATAAGAGAGTTTGAATATCTTTTTGCAAAAAATAAAGTGTTCTCAAAAAAAGGAAACCACTCAATAAATATTGAACAAGCAATGCGATTTGGGGCTAAAGAAAAAATACAAAATTTGGAGCATGTTAGTGATATTGGATTAATAATCAGAAAGCAAAATGACTAGAGGGAAAAAAATCATATTATGGCTTGTTGTTTTAGGGCCTTTTATTGGACTTTTCTCATTAGTTTGGCTTACTTCATTAGGGATTTTTGGTGCTTTACCAACTTTTGATCAATTAGAGAATCCTAAGAATAATTTAGCAACTGAAATCATATCAGAAGATGGTGTTGTTTTGGGAAAATATTTTTTTGAAAACAGAAGTAGAGCAAGCTACAATGAGATTCCACAAAATTTAATAACAGCTTTAATAGCAACTGAGGATGTTCGTTTTAGAGAACATTCAGGGATAGACGGACGAGCTTTACTTAGAGCAATTTTTGGTGCAGTTACAGGAAAAAGCAGTTCGGGTGGGGCAAGTACAATTACGCAACAATTAGCAAAAATGTTGTTTACTGAAAAACCTAGCTCGGGTATTGATAGGGTAATGCAAAAGCTCAAAGAATGGATTATTGCTGCTCAGCTCGAGAAAAGATATACAAAAGATGAGATTCTTGCAATGTATCTAAACCGATTTGACTGGGTAAATAATGCAGTTGGAATTAAATCTGCAGCAGGAGTTTACTTTAATAAAAAACCATTTGAGTTAGATATAGTAGAATCAGCAATGTTGGTAGGAATGCTAAAAAACCCTGCTTTATACAATCCAAATAGAAGATTAGAATTAACTGAAGGAAGAAGAAATATTGTGCTTTCTCAAATGAATAAATATGAGTTTATTTCTGATTCACTATTTGATACTCTCAAGAATCAGCCTATTGTTTTAGATTTTAAAAAGGCTAGTCATAATGAAGGCTTAGCTCCTTATTTTAGAGAATATTTAAGGGGACAGTTAAAAGAATGGTGTTCCAATCATACCAAGCCAGATGGAACAAACTATAATGCTTATACTGATGGATTAAAAGTTTACACAACCATTAATTCTCGCCTCCAAACTTTCGCAGAGGAAGGGCTAAAATCTCATATTTCATCACTTCAAAAGGACTTTTACAAACACTGGAAAGGGTATAGTAAAGCACCATATCCTAAAGATTTTGAATGGGAGCAAATCAATGCTATTATTGATGCAGGAATGAAACGCTCTGAAAGGTATAGAAAGCTCAAAAAAGCTGGAAAATCAGAAAGTGAGATTAAGCAAATTTTCAAAATAAAAGTTCCAATGACTTTGTTTTCTTGGGGTGGCGAAATAGACACTGTTTTATCTCCAAGAGATTCTATAAAGTATAACAAGTATTTCATCCATTCTGGAATGATGAGTATGGACCCTAAAACTGGCTTTGTAAAAGCATATGTTGGTGGAATAAATTATAAGCATTTTAAGTACGACCATGTAAAAATTGGAAAACGACAAGTAGGATCAACTTTTAAACCATTTTTGTATTCTTTAGCCATGCAGGAGGGGTATTCTCCTTGCTATGAAGTTCCTAATATCCCTGTTGTTTTTGATAAAGAAAGATGGAGGTTAGCTAAAGATTGGGCGCCCAAAAATTCTGGTGATGAGTTTGATGAAATGAACATTACTTTAAAATTTGGCCTGGCAAATTCTATCAATACAATTACTGCTTATATCATGAAGCAATTTGGCCCTCATGCAGTTGTTGATTTAGCTAAGAAGATTGGAATTCAATCAAATATATTAGCGGTACCTTCATTATGTCTTGGGCCTTTTGATTTATCAGTTTATGAAATGGTAGGAGCCTACTCCACATTTGTAAATAAAGGAGTTTGGACTGAGCCAATTTTTATTACTAGGATAGAAGATAAGAATGGTGTTGTTTTGGAAGATTTCACCCCAAAAACTCAGGAAGCATTGAGTGAGGAAACAGCTAATTTAATGGTGCGTATGTTACAAGGGGTAGTTGATGGAGTTTACAGCCCTACTGCTGATAAAATAAGAGGTACAGGAATGAGGTTACGTTCTAAGTATCAGTTTAAAAATGAAATGGGGGGTAAAACAGGGACTACTCAAAATCAATCGGATGGTTATTTTATGGGAATTACTCCTAATTTAGTAACGGGAGTTTGGACTGGTTGTGAGGATAGGGCGGCTCATTTTAGAACAATAGGGCTAGGACAAGGAGCTAATATGGCCTTGCCAGTTTTTGCTGAGTATATGCAAAGGGTTTATGCTGACACTTTGGAGACAGGAATTTATCCAATAGATTTTGATATTCCTCAGTCAGTTGATGATAGACTTGATTGTGGTGAATCAATTCAAGGAGGAAATAATGATGAATATGAAGAAGAATTTTAAGATATGATAAATAAAGTTGTAAGTAATATTGAAAAAGCACTAAAAGGAGTTGAAAGCAATATGACTTTTATGGTTGGTGGGTTTGGTCTTTCAGGAATTCCTGAAAATTCTATTGCAGCACTTTCTAAAATGGATGTTTTTGGGCTAACTTGTATTTCTAATAATGCTGGAGTTGATGATTTTGGTTTGGGACTTTTATTGCAGAGAAAACAAATCAAAAAAATGGTATCCTCTTATGTAGGTGAGAATGCTGAGTTTGAAAGACAAATGCTTTCAGGAGAGTTAGAAGTTGATTTAATCCCTCAAGGATCTTTGGCTGAAAGATGCAGAGCAGGAGGAGCAGGAATACCAGCATTTTTTACTCCAGCAGGATATGGAACTGAAGTAGCAGAAGGAAAAGAAGTACGCGAATACAATGGAAAACCTCATATTTTAGAATCAGCACTTACTGCAGATTTTGCATTTGTAAAAGCTTGGAAAGGAGATACTGCAGGAAATTTGATTTTTAAAGGAACAGCACGAAACTTTAATCCGCTTATGGCTATGGCAGGGAAAATTACGGTTGCTGAAGTAGAGGAATTAGTGGCAGCAGGAGAACTTGATCCAAATCAAATTCATACACCAGGAATTTTTGTTCAGAGAATTTTTCAAGGTGAAAAATATGAGAAACGCATTGAGCAAAAAACAACTAGAAAAAGAGACTAATGGCTTTAGATAAAAATCAAATAGCACAAAGAATTGCTCAAGAATTAGAGCACAATACTTATGTAAATTTAGGAATTGGAATTCCAACATTGGTAGCTAACTATATTCCTAAAGGTATTGATATTGAGTTTCAATCAGAAAATGGAGTGTTAGGAATGGGACCTTTTCCTTTTGAGGGGGAGGAAGATCCAGACTTGATAAATGCAGGAAAACAAACCATTACTACTTTGGATGGTGCTGTACTTTTTGACTCTGCTACTTCCTTTGCTATGATTAGAGGACAGCATGTTCAATTGACTGTTTTAGGAGCTATGGAGGTGTCTGAAAATGGAGATATTGCCAACTGGAAAATACCAGGCAAGATGGTAAAAGGTATGGGTGGTGCTATGGACTTGGTAGCTTCTGCTGACAATATTATTGTGGCTATGATGCATACCAATCGTGCAGGAGAAAGTAAGATTCTAAAAAAATGTACTTTACCCATTACAGGAGTAAATTGCGTGAAAAAAGTAGTAACCAATTTAGCTGTTTTGGAGGTTACTGAAAACGGATTTCAACTCTTAGAAAGAGCGCCAGGCGTAAGTGTTGAAGAAATTATTGCATCTACTGAGGCAACCCTAATTATTGATGGGGATATTCCTGAAATGGTGCTCTAAGAGCACTTTAATAAAGGATGTTAAGAAACAGAAACTCCTTTACTTTCCAAATGCTTTTTTATGTCTTCCAATTTTCCTTCAGGAATAGCATCAATTAATTTTTGAGTATAAGGTGTTCCTGGTTTATTGTAAATTTGATCAGCATCACCCATTTCTTCAATTTTCCCCTCTTGCATTACTACCATTCTGTCACTCATGTATTTTACAACAGATAAATCATGCGAAATAAATATATAAGTCAATCCAAACTCTTCTTTCAGCTCATTCAATAGGTTTAATACTTGTGCTTGCACCGAAACATCCAATGCTGAAACTGACTCATCACAAATGATGAATTTAGGGTTTACAGCTAATGCTCTAGCAATCCCTATTCTTTGTCTTTGTCCTCCAGAAAACTCATGTGGGTATCTGTAAAAATGAGCAGGGTCTAAACTTACTCTAGCTAACAACTCTTCCACTCTCTTTTTTCTTTGCTCATCATTTTCTAAAATTCCATGCACTTGCATAGGCTCCATAATTGCATTTCCAATTGTCATTCTTGGGTTAAGTGATGAATAAGGATCTTGGAAAATAATCTGAACATCTTTACGGAAAATTCTCAACTCATCTGCATTCATTTTTGCAATGTCTTTTCCTTTGTAAATCATTT
>ENA-OSET01004165-OSET01004165.1-sediment-metagenome-genome-assembly--contig:-NODE-4165-length-12937-cov-141.099456_pt1 | contig 12937 bp, 9 predicted proteins | sample MGYA00237882_ERZ534229 | MGnify/ENA primary metagenome ERZ534229 (study PRJEB26408, sample SAMN06266212) | sediment metagenome | isolation source: Hudson Canyon methane seep mesocosm | place...
GTGTTTTGGGGATTAATTGAAGAAACCTTTCAAGATAACTTGAAAGTTGGCATGGATTTTCAGAGCAGGGTTTGTGCCAAGTTTGATGCGTTTTTCATGAAAAACTACCGATATTTAATTATTAAGAACATACGTTATTATACTATAATATCAAAGACTTATTGTTCGGCATTGCTTAAGTCAACAGCATTGCCCCTTGTCGGTACCCGAAAATTATAGTGATGAATGAGTTAGATTGTTTGTGAGGAATGAAGTCATCAGCTTACAAAGTAAATGTAAATAGATAGAAAAACAGGGCTATTTGCCCTGTATCCATTAGCTAACACCTTGTACCAAGGTACAATAACAACTTAATATGCGTTATTGCTATAATCACATAAAAATCATTACACTCACCCCCGAGGAAAAGTTATGAAACTTAAATTAATTCCCCTAATTTTAGGCCTTGGTCTAACAACCAGCCTTTCTGCCGCCACAGAACGCATGTGTTTTGGTCAGGTACCTATAGAAGCCAGCACAAACTCAATCGCAAAAATAACGATTGCAGAAAATGATTTTTTTGCTACCGACAAATGTAAACGTTTCTTCCCCTATTATGAGAAACACGTAGATTTCACACAAGCGGAATGTGAAGCTAATAAAGGCCAACTCTCTTTAGATAAAGGTTACGCGCCTTTTGGTGTATTTTTACGCGGTACAGACTCTACCGGCAAAGATAATATTGCATCCTACGATTGGGAAATTAAAAGTATTGCTACAAATGAAGTTTTAACTACTTATAATGCATTCAATGCCTCTTATGTATTTGATGAACCAGGCGAGTACAGTGCTACCCTAACAATTACAGATAAAGATGGCGCACAAAGTACAGATACGAAAATTGTAACTGTCTGGGCCCGTGATGGAAAAGACTACTTTGTAGACAGTGTAATCGGTGATGATAGATACAACGGCTTAGACCAAATTCCTGATAATACCTGCGATGCCAATACTGCAACTATAGGCTCTTGTGCAGGCCCTTGGAAAACAGCTACCCGTGCCTTAGGGGAATTCAGCCCATACAAAGTTGAGAATTACCCAGAAGGAAAATATACAGTAAGCGAAATTTGCGCACAAAAAGAATTTGTCGATATTATTCGATATAAGCAAGGAAATTTTAAAACATTCAGAAGTAGTTCTTTTCTCGCATCAGAAACAAAAAAAGATAGCGAAGGCAATCCCCTTCCCGCTGTAAAAACTGAAATTTGTACTGCTAAGGTTCAATCAAGAAGTACAAAGCTTAGACCTGGAGATCAAATACTATTCAATAGAAACCAACACTTCGATATGGAGTCTGGAGTCAATACTCTTCGGTTATACCAAGCAACACATGATGGAGTCAAACTTAATTATGAAGTCCTAAAAATTGATGCCGTTGCTAACATTTGGCACTGGTCTAAAGCTTTGGGAGTACATATTAGTGCTTATGGCCAAGGAAATAACCCTACTATTAAAAACACAGGAAAATCTTCAAGTACTTTTCTAAAAATGGGCGGGGCAGGTATATTTAATTTTAGCATCACTAACTTAAACTTCGACCTCTTATCAAATATTCCCAATCCACTTCGCGATAGAGCTATATTTGTAAATATACCAGGCTCAAATCCTATTAATACAGTTTTTAAAGAAGTTAATGTTAAATATATGTATCAGGGGATCCTTGCTCAAACCAGTAATGATAAAACTAAAAATGCACAAGGCCTATTTATTTTTAACTCCCACTTTTATGATTCATCCGCCACTCAACTATTCACAAGTAATAGTTATAATAATGTTGCCCTAGTAAACAATAATTTTGATTACTCAGCCAACCACCTCATTTATTCAAGTATCGCTCATGGTCTTATTTATAATAATCAATTAAGCCGCCCCGCATTTGGTAGGACAGCCTACCGACTAGCAGGAGGTTCATATAACAACCCAAATCACAACGTATGGATTTCTGATAATAGCATTTCAGGGTGGGTAGATCCCCGAACTAAAGCAGAAACTGGTAGCAGTGCATTCTCTAATGGACTGCGATATAACTTTTCTCTTGTGGATATAAATCCCAATACATATAAAGAAGATAAAGCTATCTATGACATTACCTTCACTAAAAATAAGTTACTAGATGCCGAAATATTTCTTACGGTAGGTGCTGGTGAAAATATTACTATATCAAATAACCTTTTCGAAAATAATGACGATTCAAAATCTAGCCGTATAGTCTTAAACCAAGATCGAGCCTCTCGCCCTTTAAGGGAAATAAAAATTCATGCTAATAAATTCATTGAACATAGCTCTAATAACCCACAAAGCTCTTCATTTATAGCATTAAGCAACTACTACCAAAAGAAATGTACTGATCAATTTAACCACAAGAAAATATCCATCACGAATAACACATTTTATTCACAACAACTAAGAAGGCGTGCATTTTCTTTACGCAACCTCAAACAAGGACAAGATATAAATGGGGTGCCTCTACCTAACTTGACACTTGATCAAGCAGAGAATTTTATACAATCAGAAGTAATTTTTGATAATAACGACCTATTCTTAGCATCTGAATCATCCCCAACAATTCAAATTGGAGGTAACCAAGGGTCATTTGCACCAGATACGTCAACAAATTTTGATTGGTCTAACTATTACGAAAGTAGCACCTCTTATGCCGGTGAATATAGACTATATACAACTAAAAGCCTTTTATCTAACACCATTGGATTAAACACCTTCAACACTCCAGATACCATCACAATAGCAGATATAATCGCCTCCTCAACATTAGTCACTATTGACTTGACTTGGGATGACCTTATTATTTATGCAAAAGAAAACAATATATCGCCTTCTGACTTAGAAAGTATGATTCTTAATCAAGTTTTAGCAGCTAACCCTAGTTATTCAGGGCCTAGCAACAATTACTCAAGCGACCTTACAGTGTTTGAAAGTGTTGAGCAGTGGTTTAGCTCTATTCCATCTTCATTCCACAGCTTATTTGCCACTGAAGAAAGCAAGTGGAATGATGCAAAACAGCTTGCTAGTACAAATAACGTATCAAACGGTACTGTAATGATTAGTATGACCAACAAATAAAGCCTTCCCTACACACATAACCCTCGTCATTCAGGTCAAAAAAATTACCTGAATGACGAGGGTTATGTGTGTAGGAAAGATAAGACTTTATGGGGAGTGATGTGAATTTATTCTTTAATAACACTCCCTCACTACTGACTTATAGTTTTCACAAGTCAACTCATTACACCCCATCATCTCAGCTAACTCACTTAAATCACGATCAAAATATTCAACTAATTTCAACATATTCTCACTATTAACTTCTGGCCTCTCTCGCATCATCAGCCTTACCTTAATCGCATTTCTAATAAATTGCGGTATGAAATTACGTCTAATCCATTCCATTACCACACTATCAATCAATAATTTATAACCGGGAAAGGCTCTTATCTTGTCTTTAGATACATTTTGTACCTCCAAATCAAACTGCCAAATAACTTGACCTTGATACCCAATAAAATCAGCCACCTTCTCCAACTGTTCCTGAGGACTATCTTTAATCGCCTCCATAAATAACAATAATATATTCTCACGCCCATACTGATTAATATACGGCTTTAACTGTTTTGCATAACAACTATAAGCCTTTAGCTCATCATACTGATTAATGGCTGTATTAATATCACACTTAAAAACATTTTGTGACCATTGGTGAATATAGTGTGATATTAAGCGATCAATAGGGTGTCGTATTACATAAATCAATTTAGGCGCAATTAAGACTTTCGCCATCCGTGTAACAGCTAAAGGATAATGCGGCAATTTAGTATAATGCGTACTGGACTCCCCACATAAGTCACCATCCTGTGCCTGAGAAAACAACCCTTCATACCAAGCATTTCCTTTAGCATATTGCTCATCATCACTAAAATAATTAGGCTCTTTAGGGGTGCTCATAAACACACCTTCTTGTAAGGCTAACTGAGAATGTAACGTACTCGTCGCCGACTTCATAGCCCCCATAATAATAAAATCTGGTTTTTTCATACTCATTCATATACCTTACTTATTAAATAAATTTACTTATATTAAAATATAATTATTAAAAACATGGCGGGGTTTATAAAGCATGGTTTGAATTCAACTAAAAAGACACTTCCTTACACACAACTTTTTGCACACTAACAATCAATGACTTACAAAAAAGGTAGTAAAGCAAACAAAGTCAGTATAATGGAGGACTCCAAGCAATCGTAAAAAAACAACACAACCTTATAACCTATTGATTCTTAATTATCTCAATACTTGTGTGTAAAGAGATGACCTAACAGGTCATTCTTAAAAAAATCAAGACCTTACTTAAAACATTCCTAGTATTAAAACCTTTGATGGAACCTTTACAAAAAATGAGCATATCCTAACTAAGCATTTAATTTGGTTTATTTTCTGAGGGTAATTACACAAACTATTCAGATCATGAATTCTCTCACTGTTCCAGAAGAGTGAAAGGACCTATTACGCACAATGACATCCATAGCGAGCTAAACCCATCTCCTTACACACAAGTATCATAACATCTTAAAATCAATGACTTACGTAATTGTATGTTTTTTGTACAATTGGCTGTATCCTCTTATATTACTGACTTCTCTACTTTTAGGCGATTTCTGTAAGTCTTTGATATTTAATTGGTAAAAAGATGTGTGTAAGGAGATGAGCGAGCTAAACCTGAAAACTTATAATAATTTACCAAAATATATTATTATAATTAGCCCTATCCTTAAGAAATTGATTTAGCTGCTCATTTTTCTGCATATAAATATGATCTAAATAAGATAACTGCTCAGTGAAATCATCACGTCGGGCATAAAGATTATTCTTATTATTAGCGACGACCCCTACTTCTGTTTCTTCATCGTTAATATCGCATATTCCTAAAAAATCAAATATTCTTGAATATGCCGTCGAAGCATCAAGTGCAATCTCTTCTAGCATTACAATAAGAATATTCTCTCTAGGAATCCAATTAAATATATCTTCCAGGTAATCAATAAAAAAACCATGTTTAATTGAAACTCCTAAAAAAGATTGTTCGTTATATACAATATCGTCAAAACTAATGTTTTTATATTCTAAATTTTTCTCTAGTCGAGTCTGTAGCCAATCTTTATTATCACGTATTTCTAACATCCTATATTGATAAAATGAGAAGAGCCAATCCGAAGGGTTCCTCATTGAAATAATAAATTTCATATTTTTATTACTTTTATATAGCGCAAGTAAGTTATGAGGTTCATACAGCAGGTTAGGATTTTTTATTCCAGTTAAAGAAAAGTGAGGTTGTGGCCACTGTTGAAGCCCAGACATAATGTTAGCCACCTGCACTTCATGATCAGGCATATACAAGCTAGGTACTCTTTCCAGCGTTTTATGTATTGATGTTGTAGCACACTTAGGAAAGCCAACAACAGAAAAATCAATTTTAACTTTTTTTGCAATAACACTAGCGTATATTGATGACCTGACAGGTAACACAATTTTTTTTAAATCCATTTTTACTATCCTTACTTAAAAAATTAAATAAAAAATAACAAGTCCCTATGCCAAGCCAATAAATTTCCTTACCTTCCGATAGTAACCACCTAAAGGCCAAATAATATTCAAAATTATAAGTTCCTTAAAAGCCTGTACCCATATTCCACTAACTGCAATATTATTCCGTTTAAACGTCCTTTTCATCTCCCTTCCATAGGTAAAAGGGTAAACAAAACTAGGGAAATGCACAAAATAGGGATTGACCTCTCCAAGCAATAAATCACTATAGCTACATGATGCTTTATTAGTATTGATTTTAAAACTTTTATTAATTGCACAACAAGGGCTACCTAAAAAATCACTATCTTTTTTAGGTTCTATATCCAGTAGTGTCATTGCGATTCCCATTGCATCCTCATCGGCAAATCGGGTTGCTTTATACTTTTCGTAATCAGCCAGTACTTGCCTCGCCTTATCAAAAATCACCTTACAATCCGGCCTCTCAAAATAAGCATGCCCTGCGCCATCAATCACTGAAAATTGTTTTTTATTAATAAGGTCTAATACATATTTTCGATTCAAACCAAATGAACTAACACCTTCAGTAGCTCTCTTCCCCCTAACGGCATAAGCACTCCCAGCCCATTTTTTTATAATGGGATTAATATCTTTAATAATTAGAATATCAGCATCAAAAAAAAATGTTTTTTGATAAGGACTGTATTCATCCAAATACAATTTATGCTCAAAACCTTTTAAATCAGCTCGCTCTATAATGACTTGATCAAAATAAGGCGCGACTTTAGCTTGCAACGACTCAGGGCAAACAATAGATATGGGCAAATTAGGACTATGCTCTTTTAATGTTAATGCCAAAGCAATTGCTTTTTTATAGTCTTTTGGTATTGCTAAAGTGATAACACCGCATTCTAAATTCATTTTTTATACCTTTTTAAAATAAAGTAACTATTCAGCATCTTTACCCCCAATAGAGTTTGAATACTTTGGAATGGTATTAATTCATTTTCTGAGTCGTTACAAAATAACAAGCTATGAGTCCAAAATATCTAATAATGCTTGTTCAAACAAACCAGCCGCATCATCCCACGAATAATCATTAGCCACAGCATACGCAGCATTAGAAAAATCGTGCCAAGCTGCAGGCTCTAAACTCAGCAATATCAATACCGCCAAGCTCAAGTTATCCACATCATTAACATCACATAAATAACCATTAACTCCATCAGTGACAATATCCTCTGGGCCGCCACATTTGGTCGAAACAACAGGGGTACGGCATGCCATCGCCTCTAAAACCGTCAAACCAAACCCCTCTAAGGTACTACAACATAACCAAACATCACACTGCGCATATAACTCCCTTATCTCATTCTGCTTAGGATTAACAGTAAACTCAACATACTCGGGTAACTGTATTAATTTAGCCGAATGTGCGCCAAAACAAAGAACCCTTAACTGCGGTAGCTCTTTTTTTAATCTAGCTATCACTTTTAAAGCTATAGAAACACCTTTTGAACCTGTTTCTGAAAATAAAAACCCGACAGTAGGAACGCCTTGCTTTACTCTTTGCTCGCCATAAAATAACCTCTGATCAACACTATTAGGGACTAAATCTACCTTTCCAGTAGACTTTTCTTTAAGCGCTTTTACTAGCCACTTTGCAATAGTTATTTTAGATATTGAGCTTTGATATGTTTTCTCAACTCTCGCTTTTGGTAGTGTTGTATTATGCGTTTCTAAATGCTGGACAAAATAAACTTTTCTACCTTTTTTAAACGGAAATTTATTTATCCACTCCATAGTTTCCCACCATGTTGCAATCACTATATCGGCATCAGGCACATCATTAGATAATACCCGCTGAGCATTATTTGCAATAAGTAACTGATATTCCGCACTATCAAAATAACTGGAATCAAAACGACTCTTAAACTGATACCCTTTCCATTTTAAAAAGTGTTTTATCTTCTGTTTATAAGAAGGGGTAACCTCTTTGGGCGATACAACAGTAACTTCATGTCCTTTTTTTGACAAAAAATCAGCATAAATTGCTACAACCCTAAGGCCGCCACTGATATTTAGTGTTGGTACGACAAAGGTTATTTTCATTTAATAACCTCTAATACAACAAGCAACTAATTTCCATGACTGCCATCTAAATGGTGAAGATAGTACAGCTTTTATAGCATACTTTCTGGCAGTTCTTAAATTACCATCTGACAATGCCCACCAAGACCATTTCGTATAGATCTGCGAAAGCTTAGGTGTTTTAATTACATTATTGTTCAACAATAAATCACTACTTACAGTTCCACGACGTTGTTTTGCATCAAAAACGGCTAATTGTGCAGAAGCAAGTTGTTCTGCCCTTTTTGCATAACCGATACTTAAAGCATGCTGACGATACTCTAACAGTATTTCTGGCAAATTAGCTATCTTCCCAACCTCAGCTAGTCTTAGAAATAAATCTAAATCTTCAGCATGTATATATTTATCACGATAACCACCAATAGAGACCACACTAGACTTTCTCATTGCTACTGTTGGGTGCGTTATAACAGAACCAAGTCCTTTCAAGTTTTCCATATCAATTTTTTCATGTTCTTCAATCCCAGAAAACTCCCTGATAGGAAGCCCCCCTGTATCGATCAATAAAACTTTCGACCCAACTGCCACACATTTAGGGTTTTCCTGTAGATAGTTAAACTGTTTTGCAAAGCGATCAGGCCTGCAAATATCATCCGCATCCATCCTAAAAATAATTTCGCCTTTTGCCTCTTCTAATCCAGCATTTAATGTGGGTATTAACCCTCTATTAGGCCACGATAATTTCTTGCATCGTCTATCTTTCTTAACAAAACCATCAATAATAGCATCAGAACCATCCTTACTTCCATCATTCAGAATCAGCAGCTCAAAATCATAAAAACTCTGAGCTAAAATTGATTCTATTGCTAATTCTAAATACTTCTCTGCATTATAGACTGGTAATATTACTGATGCCTTAACCTGTTGTTCTTTCATATTTCCTCCTTTTAATCATGACAAAGCTTCACTAACCTATCATACGCTTGCTTCCCTATCGAAATTTGTTGCCCCGCAGCACCCAACAAAGAGTCTCGCTCATTATCAGCTTCCTTCCAAGCCCTAGATAATGCATCAGCTAATGCCATTTCAAAATTATCATCCAAATGGACTAACTGAAGTCCACTAGAAAATTGTTCTTGTAAACCTAAAAATTTTGAATCGTAATACTTTGACGCAGTCAATGCTACAACTTGCACCCCTTGCGATAATGCAAAGACACCAGCATGATAACTACCTGTAACTACAACGCGACAACGCCCTACCCTCTCAATTACTTCCACTACGGATATATTATCTTCACGTCTATTTTCTTCGACACTATTTTCCTCAAGCATACTCTTAACAGCTTCGGTATCTGAATGACCTTCTATTAGCGAGATTGGTATTACTTCATATTCAATCTGGGTTGAAGCAATAAATTTATTAATCACTTTTCCTACCCGAGCTAAAGTATCACTCAACACTTCAGAATACTCAGCAACTCTTATATTCACTCCTAATTTACCACCTATAGTTAAGGGGTGCCGTTCATACGCCAATTCAATAGCATCATCTCCTGATACAATCAACTCAGTACATGATTTTTTGATTACTGATCTAGCTATTTGCGGGGAAAGTAGCCTCTCACGCATACTTAATAATAATAGGCCAGGATAAACCTGTTGAATCATTTTTAATAAACGAGGCTTAGAAACAGGACCAACTCCTTGTCCAACCATAGCTGTCGGCCGATCAAACCTTTGTGCTAACCTTAAAACATCAAGCAGCGCAACAGCATGGGATGAAAAATTATCGGTAATATACCCCCCGCCAGTTGCAACTACCATGTCTGCATCTTTTATTCTCTCAACAAATCTAGAGCAAAGAATATATTTTTCACTGCTCTTTCCAAAACGCCAAGAGATTATTTTTAATGCTATTTCAGGGTAGTCAGTACGAAAACTGGCTTCACAATCTGTTAACCATACTTTTAACTTACCAGGAAAAAAGTGCTGTAAACCACCCACTAAGTTAAATGAACACACCCACATACGCTTTTCTTCCAAGGGCAGAAATTTCACACTAGGTATGCACCTTAGTAAATTCTCTTTTTCTTCTGAAACAACCCAAAAAATCGCATTTGACTGCCTGTCTCCTAGGCGCCGAATAAAGGCCTGTAGCATTGCCACATCACCTAAGTTATCAAGGCCATACCCACTATTTTCAACTATTACATTTACTACATTAGGCTCCATTTTCACTTACCCCACCCCTAATAATATACTGTGTAAAACATGCTCTACTTCATTCAGTGCAAAACCAATAAATACCCCAATAACAAAAACAGGTAAAACCTTTAGTTCACTTATGAGGTCAAATATACCAAATTTTTTCTTAAAATAAAAAGTTAATACCATACCCGGCATACCTGCAAGAACAAGCCCCCATAGCGCACCAATATGTTGATACATTGAAAAACCGATAGGAATAAAAGAAAACATAAAAATCAATCTTACGACCATCAAAATGCTCATTATTTTAGGCTTCCCACAAGCAAGATAAAATTGTCCCGCCACACCAAATCGTATGACAAACAGTCCTAGCCCGAGAATACTTAACATTGCGCCAGATTCTAGATACCTATCATCATAAAGTAGCTTGACTATAGCGTCTCCAGAGATAAACAATACACCGGAGCTCATCAAACAAAAAATATCAATGGGCCGACGAATTTTATAATAAAGCTCCTTTACTCTTTCCGGCTGTAGCTGTTTCACCTCACTAAGAGCAGGAAAAGCAACCCCCCCCATCAATTTAAAAACAACCCCCTGAATTGAACCAATCAACAGAGCAGAAATGGAGTAAATACCTAACATCTCAGTTGTAAGTAACCCACCTAATAATAGTTTGTCACCACTATTAACAAAAAAACCTAATATAGAAGTCAAAAATATCCACTTTCCAAAATGAAAAATTTCATAAACAGCATCCCTATCCCAATGAAATTTACACCTTTCCCCAATATTTAAACTATGTGATAACAACATTTTAGTAAATGAACTAACTATCCCCCCCAATACAAGCGCCCATATATCTCGTTGGTACCAAGCCCAAGTTAGCATAAAAATAAGCCCTATAATTTGACTCAGTAAATCCATAGTAATGACTTTACCTAGCATTAATTTTCTCTTCAATAAGAGTATATGAATAGAGTTAAATGATGAAATAACGGCTGTCATTGAAACAACAGCCAAAATAATAGGTAATTGCTTATTGCCATACACGGTACCTACTGATAGGTATCCTGCTTGCCCTCCATAATATAAAGCTGCGCTACATAAAAGTGCAATAAAGAATATTAAAAAACCACGAATAATCTGAATCGTCCATGCCGTATTTAAGTAATCAGATTCTTCACCTCGTTTACTCTGCACAATATTTTGCAACAAACCAACATCAGAAAACATAGCTAAACCAGCCATAATAACCGTGACAATTACCATCACCCCAAACATTTCCGGCACTAATAGGCGCGTTAAAATAAGATTGCTACCTAAACGCAAAACTTGAGATATTATGTGGCCAAAAATCATCCAGATTCCCGAGCGTACCGCACGTTGCTTTAATGTTGTTGTCATAAATTATCTTACAGAAAGTTTGAGTTTATTTTCGCTAATAATCGATTCTGAACGACCTAGTAATATACCTGCTAACAGCCAAAGCCAGGGCTCTAGTGAAGCATTAGGCAATTGATCCACCATAATGATACTCATTAGTAAGGCGTGTGCCGCTAACAAGATTAACTCTTTTTTATCTTTAACCCATTTAGCCGCTGATTTCGCTCTATAAATACCTATAGCTAAGAGTCCAAATTCAGCAATAAACCCTACCATTCCAGAAACTCCAAAAGTAATAATCCAGCGACCATCAGTTACAGTCATGTCTTTTCCTGTTTCTTCATCAAACACACGATTTCGTCCCCAGCCACCCCAACCAAAAAACAAGCGCTTTCTTGCATGCTCCAATAAAACCTGTTCATTATTAAACCGAAAGACTAAAGACTCTGCTCTCTCTGGCCCTAGGTAAGACTCAGCTAACTCTGCAACCTGCTGATGTGGGAAAATTTTCATAATTGACATCGCTGGGTAGAGCATCGTCATCATTGCCAGAAAAACAGCTATTTTGATCTGTTTATTACAAGATATTTTTTTTATCACTATAAAAGCAAACAATCCATAGAGTAATGAAGCCTTACTTTTACATAAAACCAATACCACTAGTAAATAATAACTTAGCGCAGCAAATGAATATTGGTATATTTTTTCCTTTATTTGTCCTAATGAAACCGCTGCAATTAATGCACAAAAGGAGAAAAATGCCACCCACAATCCATGCCCCATAAAGAGCACTGGTCGAAACCCACTTCCACGCAATTGCTGCCCAAAACTATGTGGAAAATAACCATAAAACATTATATGTAATTGTGGGCTCATACGAATTTCATATAGCATAGGTAATGTATAGATAATTCCTGCTATCGCTAAAAACCGAAACATTAATAATTGATCTTGATAGCTTCTAAAAAATTGTTTTCCTATAAAAAAAGGGGTTACTTTCAAAAAAATAGCAATAACTGCTGAAATAGCATCATGCATGGTCAAACCAGGTAAAAAGTGGCCTGCTAAAATAATCCTATCTGTATTGAGTTCTGCTGTTATAAATGCACCTAAAAACAAAAATAGCACTAAAACTTGAAGTAAGCCTTTATTTGAGAAATATCTAACCCTCTGCCCTTTCACAAGCCAACAGCCTATTATTGCAGCGAGCACTGGCATAGAGTGTTTACCCAATGGCGGTATCAATGGAAAATCAACAAAAGTGGAAACGGGTAAAACCATAAATCCGCCTACTATAGTCCACAAGGTCGCCACTTGTATGGTTTTTGTTTTATATAGCCAAATAGAGAAAATGGGCCACATAAAAAGCACTACGAAGGCAAATAAATTCCCTTTACTCATCAATTCTACTCATCAATTAACGTTATTTATTCAACCAAAAGCAACCAAAAGGGTCACAACCAAAAGAAGAACCAAAAGAGGAACCAAAAGGGTCAGACTCGATGGAAGCTAATTACAACGCCCCCTTTTTTACCCCTTAAGTTATTTTATAATATTTATCAGGGTTCAATTTTATTGCTTTATATAAAGTATCTGGTGCTAAATCAAGTCCATTTTCCCAAACAATAGCCCCCTGTTTGATCTTTGCTTTAGTG
>ENA-OSET01004166-OSET01004166.1-sediment-metagenome-genome-assembly--contig:-NODE-4166-length-12933-cov-11.777769_pt1 | contig 12933 bp, 5 predicted proteins | sample MGYA00237882_ERZ534229 | MGnify/ENA primary metagenome ERZ534229 (study PRJEB26408, sample SAMN06266212) | sediment metagenome | isolation source: Hudson Canyon methane seep mesocosm | place...
TCCAAATAAGGTTGTATATTTTATTCATGATTATCTTCCTATCACTTTTTCTTTAGAATGCCATTGAGGCTTGTAGCACTCTGTATTTAGCGCTTTATGGACATTGCAGCTGATAAATTCAATATTTCAACGAAGGGTTTTGACCGCTGTCTTGTGTTTGCTTGTAATTTTCTTAAGTCGTGAATTATGCGGTCATTACTCTAAGTTATTGCAATGTCTTGAATGAAGATTTCACTGTATCAAAAGACATCACTAAGAAAACTCACAAAAGCTTGCATTGATACTGCGTATTAATAGGAGGGTAGCTCTGAGTAGCTTGTAACCTCATTATATATAAATATTATTTAGTGAGATAGGTGCCTGCAACGCTTTATGCTGATTATGAAACAAGGTTAAATAACGTGAAGTAGTTCTCACCCACTACTAATACTGATAACTAAAAACAGCGGGGGTTGACTTAAGCTGTCACTCGACACTCATCCTCACTAAGCCCCTTCCGCATATCTTATTTAAGCATCGCTTAGGAGGTATGTAATACGGGATAATCAGAGCAGCGCCCTCGTATTACGCAAGCTTCATACGGGCTACGGATCTTAGTGATCAAGTTTTACTCATCTTCAACTCTTTCAGACACAATAACCGTAAACTGTTCACTCGCAATGGTTACTGAAACCTGCAACGGAAATGCTTTGTCTGGAACGGCTACAGAAGTAAAGGTTAATGTTTCCTTATCAAAGCCAATCCAATTAGGTAATTCTTCACCTGAAGGCAAGCCCACTTGCACCTCACCCTTATTGTTCTTGACGCTTTCCGCCAGATCGTCAGGTAAGGTAAAATTAAACCCAATGCCTGATACAGATGTTCCTTTAGGTAGTGTAACAATAATAATTCCACTGTCACTCGAGCTAGGCAAGCTTTCTAAGTTAACTGAAACGCCATTGCTACTGCTAAAGTCAAGTAAAGGAGTGGGCGGAATTGTATTTTTTAGGGGTACAGCCGCTGGAATATACTTAATATCAACTTGCGGTGGTGCTTTAGGTGTTATTTCAGTAATAACTTCAGGCGCAATAACTAGTTGCCCATTTGCATAGTTAATTACATAGTTACTACTGCTCAAGCCTTGCGGGGTAATGATGTAATTGCCAGCATTGATGGCTCCTTGGCTATCACCCGTATAATTGAGCGTGCCGGTTAATACGGCGTTGGTTTCGCCATTAACAAAACCGCTGTAAATCACGCCATTGCCACCGCTGTATGCTAGACCATCATAAACTTTACTGTCAGATAATCCTGAAATGGCTAGGGCTTTCGTAGTGATATCAGCTTGTGTGGTTTCAAGAGTAGACGTTAAGTTGTAATTATTTGTATCATTACCCGCTAAAGCAATAGCGCTAACTGTTACGGTTTTTGCTGATCCTACATTTTCATCCGCGAAAGTATTAGAAGCAGATATAAGAGAAATCTCATCTCCTCCTATAAATTCTGACGATGTTAAAGCAGAAAGTGTCGCTGTATTTGTTCCATCGTAGACTTTATTATTTGCAGTTATTGTATCTGCTGTTACATCCAGTGCAGTCATAGTGTGCGCAGCAGTTTGATGATCAGCTAATAGATAGTTTCCTCCTTGTGCGCCTGTTAAGCTCAATCCCAAGAAACTTACAGTTGTAGCACCTGCTACATCTTTATCATTAAACGTACCTGTTGCTGTTCCTATTAAACTTACTGTATCGCCTGTGTACCATTTACCATCTACTGAACTTCCAGTTCCCGCAGCTATATCTGTTTGAAGTACTGCTATTCCACCTACAATTGCAGTTGTAGTCCCATCATAGACTTTATCGGCACTTGTTAAGCCTGAAATTGTTAATGCTTTAGGCGTAATGTTAGCAGTTGTTGAAGCCTGATCAGTCACACTATAGTTACTTGCGTCAGTTCCTCCCATTATATTTGTTAATGTTACAGATATTCCATCTGCTACATTTTTATCAGTAAAAACCCCAGTTGATGCAACTGTAAAATCATCTCCACTTACAATGCCTGACAGGTTGAGTCCTGTGTGACTTATAGTTGAACCCGTAGTACCATCGTATACTTTATTATCTGCGACTAATCCTGAAATGGTTAGGGCTTTTTGATCAATTACAAAATTACCATCCGTATTTCCTGTACCTGCTACCGCATAGCCAGCTTTTAATACATCTATTGAGATATTGTTATAAGTTCCTGCATCTGTAAATCCTGTAACAGTTCCGCTACTATATGAAAAAGAGTAGTCAGTACCTAAAGTCCAAGCATCGTAATCTGTACCATCAAATAAATCAGCGGTAGACCATAAATCTGTTAATAGGTAGTCTGAACCTTTATAGCTATATCCTGATGTTATGTCACTTAGTGTATATGTTAAAAGTGTTGCATCAATTATCCATATTGTAGTTCCACCAAATGTTAATGTAGGGTATGCGCCACTTGCTAGACCTGATATATCCCATGCTGCATCTGTAAAATTTGTTTTTGTTTGAAGGAAGGTTGTTGATTTTCCATAGGCTCCATCATCACTCATCCCTGTTAAAATGGTGTTGTCAAAATAACTATTTGTGATTACTCCTGCACCTGCTGTATTTCCTACCAAACCTTTTTTTGTGGTACCCACAAGTGATTTAATTGCACTATAACTATTTGTAATATTTCCAGAATTTTCAATAGCACCAACTAGTCCAGCTACCGTCTTTCCTTGCAGCCAAAGGTTACCTGTATAGTTATAATAGGAATTTGATATAGTAGAACCATCAAGTCTACCCACTAACCCTCCTGCATATCCAAAAGCATTAGAGCCATTCAGTGTAACTTTCCCTGTCGCATATGAAGTACTGATATCTCCTTTAGAATAGCCCACTAATCCACCACCTGCATAGCCATACAATTCAACATCTCCAGTGGCATATGAAGCGCTTATATTTGCGTAACTAATACCCGCAAGACCTCCTGCAAAACTAGAAGTATTACTTGAACCTGAATATACATCACCTGTAGCATATGAATTAGATATTCCACCATATGTACCATTTGCTGAGCCTATAAGTCCACCAACATCGCCACTAACAGTAGTTTGTTGATAAACATTTCCCGTAGCATAACTATTGTCAATAAAAATATCAGTTATAAGGCCCGCTAAGCCACCAGCCGTTCCTTTACTCCACACCTTCATTTGAGAATAACTATCTTCAATTTTATTTGAAGGGTCACCATTTTGCCCCACAAAACTACCTACTAAACCACCAATGAGTTGAGAGCCAAATATCTCACCTTTTGAGTAACTATTGCTTATATTTACATTTGTACTACTACCATCTATACCACCTACTAGCCCTCCACTATGGGTATTTGAGGAAAGTACACTTACATTAGTATTAATATTCCCATTAAAATAGCTATTATCGATGGTAACATTAGTCCCATTAGTTATGCGTCCTACTAACCCCCCCATATATTCGTGATTTGATGTATCGATATTTCCAGTAACAAAAGTGTTTTTCACTATAAGTCCACCGTTAGCAAGCCCAACTAAACCACCAGAAATTCCTCCTGAATCAATATTTATATTTGGTATGCCTATATTTTGAATTGTTGCACCATTTGTTAAAGCAAATAAGCCTGCATTCTTATTTGTAGAATGATTAAATACAAAATTATCGATAGTATGCCCAAGTCCATCAAGTTTTCCTGTAAATGGATTTGAAGCATAAGCTCCTATTGGATCAAAGCCTGATGGTCCCCAACTATTGGAAGCTGAAACATCAATGTTAGAGCCTAGTACATAATTTCCTGCAAGATCACCATCTATACCTTTTAAATCTGTTGCTGTTGTACTTCCATACGCTCCAAGTTCAGTGATAACTGTCCATGATGTTGGTGTACCATCAGAACCTAATTGTGTATCAAAATTTTGTCCTGCGGAAAGATTTATACTTCCTGAAAAACCACTGCTACTTAATCCAAAATCATATATTGCTGTATTTCCAGCTGCTATTGCAGCTTGCCCATATTCCAGCTGAACCTTACCTGCTACATTGCTTGCTGTAATATTTGCATTGACGTAAATATTTCTATCGACATGTAAAGTTAATTTTTGAGCTGTATCCCAAGTAATATCACTGTTTACGGTAATATCACCATTCGTTCCACTTTCACCTGTAGATGTATTAGGAGTATTACCACCATCTGTCGTGATGGTTACACTACCAGTCCCCAAAGCTGTCTGTATAGCTGTCGCCAACGTTGCATCAATCGTAATATCGACTGGATCAATCAACCACTCACCACTTTTTCCATATGATGACGTAAGATCAACAGCTGTGGTTGATGAAATGTCTATATTTGATGCTGAGGTTTCAATAAAACCACCATTGCCCCCTAAATTACCGGCTTTGGCACTCAGGCTGCCATCAACAACTGTTTGACTGTTTGGATTACCAAGGCTGGCAATAATTGTGGCGGTACCCCCATTGCCTGTTGAATTCGCTGCCGCATCGACATTGATTGAACCGGTGTGTGTGATTGTATCGCTGGCTTCTAGTCGAATTACGCCGCCATGGTTAGTTAAGCCCGTCGCTTCCAAACTGCCAGTATTATTAACTATGCCACCTTGCAGAGTATTAATGGCTTGAGCAGATAATATGATAAGACCACTCGGGGCGTGTACCGCATTACCATTTTCTACTAAGGCATCAACCGTGGCTGGTTCAACACGGATATTGGCTAAGCTATTATTACTATCAAACTGCAACTCAAAGGTTTCACCAGCAGCGAGTGCAACGGTGCCCAACTGTGCAATGATGACACCTTCATTTCTCACTTCAGGTGCTAGCAAGGCAATATAACCATTGAGTGCGGCTGTTAAATCACCTTCATTGAGAATACTGCCTGTTGCACCATCACGGTTAAATAGATCATTACCCGCCATAAAGTCAGCATCACTGATGCTATGTGTTGTAGCTACTAATCCGCCCACGTTAAGGCTTGAACCCGGTGCAAAGTGAATCCCGCTTGGGTTAGTTAAAAACACCTGTCCATTGGCATTGATTTGACCGAATATTTGGCTGGGATTAGCGGAGTTCACTCTATTAAGTAATACGCTGCTACTTGTCGGTTGATTTATGTTGATCGTCGCTTGCGAGCCGACGTTAAATGTATTCCAGTTAACCGCCGCACGATTAGTCGACTGATTAATAGTCATGACATTGCTTGTTTGACTGATGCTTGCAGCACCTGCACTTACTTGACCACCTGTTGGCAGCTCGTTAATGCCTGGAGCAGCATGGGCAAGCCCCAGTAGCGCAAAGGAAAGTGCGAGGGGTTTTAGGATAAAGCCGGTGGCCGTTGTTATTGTGCTAGCAATGCTGCTACTGGCGCGTTTGCCACGAGATTTTGCTGTTTCAGGTGCAATATCCCAAGTGTCTTTTGATTCATTCCAGATGAGTTGGTATGTTTTATTCATGTTTATTTACTCCAATATTCTAGAATGACATCGTGGCATTTAGCCAGAAACGGTGTTTATGTAAGGTGCCATCTTGGTCATCACCATTGTCAGCTGGGTTAGGGTTGTCACCAATGCGGTGTGCCCATGTGGCTTTTAGATTAAGGCCGGAATTAGATACCCATGAGGTGGATACCCCCGCCCCTTTTAAGGTGTAGCTGTTGGGTATGGTGTCGGTGTCACTGACATGACCAATGTCATAAAACCCTGTCATAACGATATTTTTAGGTAAGCGCCAGCGAAGCTCTAGATTGGCTAATTGACCATCTGAACCACTGCCTTCATTTGATGGGTAGGCTCGTACACCGTAGGCTCCACCAATATAGAACTTTTCAGCAGAATCTAGTTGTGTGCTTGCTTCTTGACCTGATAGAGCAGCATATAATGAGATAGTATTGCTAATGACTTGTTGGCGACTGAGATAGTAGTTTAGTTTAGTAAAGCTACCCTCAAGTCCATTCTGCACGCCTAGTCGGTTATCTTGGCTGTTTAAATCAAGATCACCCCGAGTGACTGATAGTGCGGCACTATTAGCGCCACCGCCAGCGAATTTATCAAATAAGTTACCATTGAGGCTGACTGCAACATTATCAATTGAATAATCTGTAGTAGTGACATTATTGGCTTTATTGTCAAAGCTTTTATGGTCATAGTTTAAACCAAGATAGAGGTTCTTTAATCTTGAACGGATGAGAGGATAACTGACATTAACACCCGCAGTTGATGAGTTACCATCAATATTTGCATCTTTAAAATCACCTTCAACAATGTCATAACTTAGATATGAACCACTGGCACCAACACGCCAACCATCATTTCCAACCGGGAGGGAATAAGCGAGTCGTAGATAATCATTACCGCGAGAGTGAATGAAATCACCTGTGAGTTGATCGCCTATTTTCAGAGGACTATTGATACTTAAATTAGCCGTAACACGTTCACTACCTGTGGAATAGCTACTGGTGTTATCGACGCCGATCTCACCAGTAAATAATGGTGAATCTGCCAATTTGATAATAAGGTCTGTTTCACTTTGTCCTGTACCTTTTGCTAGCGTTCCCGTTACCCCGATACCGGGAAGATCATTTAATAAAAGTAGGGCGCGATCTATTTTGTCACTATTGAGTAATGTGTTCTTTACTTGAACTGTTTCAATCATGCTAATCGCATCATCTGATGAAAAACGTGTTGGCTCTTCACCTTCTAGTTTTACACCACCGAATACGGATTCAACTATTTGAATAGTAAGACGTCCTTCCTCAATATTTTGTTGAGGTAGGTAGGCTCTAACAATCCAACCTGCATCACGATACGCCTTGGCAACATCTGCCGCTGCTTTTTGTAGGTCATAAAAATTAAGCGTTCGGTTTAAGTAGCTTTCAAGCACTTTTTCTAATTCAGAATCAGGGATCAACGTATTACCAACAAATACAAATTGATTAATGGTGACTGAAATACCATCGACCGCTTTCATCGGCTCTGGTGCCGGCGCTATATTGGGTAAGGATGGTTTGGGTAGATCAGCACCACGCTGCTTTTCTATTTCTTGTAATAATTGTCCGGCATCTGGAGCTGCATAAGCAATACTTGCAGTAAAGAGTAAAGGTAGGATCAGTGTGAATTTTCTTTTCATGATATTCGCTTTTCAAAAGTTATTGATTGAGAGAACACATCACCGAATATTTCTGTCTTTTTTCAACGGTCGTGTGTAATACAGTTCTTTTGCTTCATTTTAGTTTTGACTGCTAGGCGTATTTTTTGTGACGAACAACGGATGCAAAATTAACTCAGTTTGGATTCATACTGTCATCCACAAATAACAACAAATAGAGACTTACCATTCAGAGGGGTATTTTAGTGAAGTAATACAAAAGAAGGCTTGCAAAAGCTTGCATTTAGAAAGTTAAATCATGTATTTTGAAAATATAGGTTTTAAAAAATTATCATCTTCCGATAACTTATATTGAAGTTCTACAGGATAGTGCTACTTTCCATGCTCCATAGGTTCCTATTCTCATGGGAATTAGACATGAAAAACTGTACAACTAATGATTACGGGCATGCGTTTTCTGAGAGGGCTAAAGAGCACTTGGAGAGACATCAGCCTAGCTGATAGATGCATTTAAAATCGTATGTAGAATTTATTGGGTATATACCCATGAACAGTTACATCTCAGGATATGCTCTTACTAAGTCACTGAATATCAATGGATTGGGTAAAAATATAACCCACACCACGAACTGACTTTACTGGTAAATTATCTTTCACCAATTCTGTTTCCCCCTGCGCATTAAATGCAGCCATCAACTTTTGTCTTAGTCTACTAATGCACACTTCGAGTCGCCGTGGATCAAACTCTGAGTGGCCTCGTCTTGCTACCGTTTCGATAATGACATTTCGCTGCACCGGAGTTTCAGCATGTTGAGCTAATAATGTCATTATTTGCCCTTCCATACTGGTTAATGAAATTTTTTCACTTCTTGGTGTGATTAATACTCTACCCGCCTCTTTAAGTAGCCATGTTGATTTAGTTGGTTTAGTTGGTTTTGATTTTTGAATTCGTCGCTGCAATGATTCAATCACGGCGGCAAGTTCTCGCCAATCTACTGGTTTGACTAAATAACTGTCTGCACCTGTTGTTAAGCCCTGCACTTTAGTCTCTATTTCGCCTCGTGCTGTCATCATGATGATGCCTAAATCGGGGTGATGTTGGCGAAGTCGTGTTGCTATGGATAAGCCATCTTCTCCGGGTAGTCCAATATCTAGTATCACAATGCTATAACCTTGCTCAGCCATTTTGACATCCATAGTTTTAGCGTCATGTACGGCATCAAGATGATAATCATTTTTCTTTAGTTGGAAGCAAAGATCGTCACATAGGTCGATATTGTCTTCGACGAGGAGAATACTCATGTCTTTAGGCTCCATTGTTATTCACTTTAATCATGGATTGTCAGGCTGTGTCATATGATCCATTATGTTATCCACTGGTAGCCAAAAACCAATTTCAACGCCCTCTTCTGGTTTATTTTTGATGACAACATGGCCTTGATGACGTTCAATCACATTTTTCACTAAATAAAGCCCTAGCCCCAATCCTGATTGGGTAGAAGATTCGTCACCTCTTTGATATTTATTAAAAATCTTATTGATCATATCATCAGGAATACCATCACCTTCATTGAAGACAATCCAGCCTATGCCATTGGTATTTTGATAGTTTGAACGGTACATTTTAATAGTGATAATGGATGATGGTGGTGCATATTTCAATGCATTATCAATAATATTAAGCATGGCGATACGGAGTATGCGTCGATCGGCTGTCACGGTGAGGTGTTGTTCATTGTTTAGTAACTTCACTCGTTTTTCAGCATTGCTATCAAGCATACCTAAAACATCACGAGTGAGTTCAGCCACCTTTAGCGTTCGTGATTCTAATGGCCAAGATTCATGCTTGGTATTGATCAGTGCCATTTCTAACATGGTATTCAACCGCTTAACTGAGCGACTAATTCTGTCGAAGCGCCGTTGCTTTTGTTCTCCTTCATTGTCATCATTCTCAGAGAGCATGCGAAGGGATTCATTTGCAGCATCGATCACTGCAATCGGTGTGCGTATTTCATGAGTCATCATCGCTAAAAATTGACTTTGTTCTTGGCCTCGCTTTTTTTCATTTTCTACTCTTGCTAATGCTTGCCGAGTAACTTCCGCTTTGTCACGAAACTGATATGTAATCGCATAATGTAATAAGAATATATGGCATAAATTACTCAGCATACCGGCATAAAGTGTCGCTTCACTAAATGAAAGGACGGATAGTGATGACAGAATATTAATGCAGTTTAAGACTGAAAATGCAGCATAAGCAACAATCGTTATTCGCATCCATGTTTTTTTACTGCGCCAAAACCGCAGTAATGGCCAAGGTGATGTCAGTGTGGCGATAATAGCCATAATGAGTAGGACCGGAGCAAACACTTTATACAAGCCAAAAGGGACGGAAATTGCTGTGGCTAATGCTGATAATGCAGCAATGACATAGACAATATATATCCACGGATGGTAGCGTTTTAATTCGTATATCTTGCCATAAAACACATAGGCCATAGTGGCTGCTAAGGAAAGTGATATTCCTAATGTTAGCCTTGTGTTGATGGGCTGCTCAGGGAAAATAAACTCGCCGACAAAACCATGGATTGCTAACCACTGAATGGCATTGAGTAATAGATACAGTGAGTAATAAAGAAAAATTTTCTCTTTTATGAGTAGCCAATTAATGACTGTGAACAAAAACACGGTGAAAATAAGACTGAAATATAAACCAAAAAGAAAGTAGCTATCTCTCATTTGACTCGCAAATGTATCTGGCTGCCATAGCTTTATCACGGCAGTCATCGTACCTGTGGTTTTTATGCGTAGATAAAATTCGTGATGTCCTAGCTGTAGCTCTTCAAGTTTAAAAACCGTGCCTCGATACGCTTCTTGTTTTTGTGAATATGGCGTGTTGCCGCCACCTTGACTGATAGTCACCTTGCCTGTTGGCTCAATATGAAATAATTGTATGTCATCTAAATAAGAAGGTAGAACTTCTAACCACCATAATGCTGCTTGTGCTTCTTGCTTATCAATGGTGAAGGTTAACCAAACACTATCGGGCACATAGCCCAAGCCAAGGTTTTTTTCGAGTTGACGAAACTCTTGTTGAATTGTCTCACTGCGAACCTGTTCTAAGGTTAATGTATTTGTTTTATCACGATAAAAGCGAAGTTGGCCTTTATCAAGCAGGATGAGTTCAGTCTCACTAATATCAACCGAGGGGGCTGAATTAAACGCACTCGCATTTGTCCATGCACAAAGCAAGGTAAATAGGAGTAAAAAAAGGGGTGACGATGGTTGATTCATTTGTGGGTATAATATACCAATTAAATTTAGCTGCAATCCTATGATATACCCATGACACTTGAACTTGCAGGCTTCAAAATCCGTCATCCTCGAGATCTTTTATCGGGGATCCAAGGATAGTCAGACTTTCCACCGCCCATGGATTCCCGTTTTCACGGGAATGACAAGTGAACATCTGCATCTTCAATGATTATGGGTATATGCCCAAGAGAAATGAAGTTGCATATATTTTAGAAAAGTCCGTCATCCCCGCGAATGCGGGGATCCAACGATAGTGGCTAGATTCACTGCCCATGGATCCCCGCATTCGCGAGGATGACGAAGAGTGTTAATCTGCAACTTCAATGATAACGGGTATAGGTTTAACGTTACCAACGTACAATATTATCTTCGAGAAAGGAATATCCCATACTTAATCTCAATAAAACACTGATTATAAGTACCCTTATTTCGAGTGGCTTTAGCGGTCAAGTCATAGCAGATATCAGTTTACCTAGTATTGTTGTTGAACCTTCTCATTTAGAGCAATCACCCTCGGTGAGTAATCAATCTTTTATCAACCGACAACACCTTGAGTCCAGCCATGCAACTGACATTGTAGCGCCGCTTTATGGTTCAAACAGTATCAATATAACTCAAAGTAAATCATCGGGAACAAACAGTATCACGCTGCGTGGTGCCTCTGGTGGCCAAGGCTTAGTCACCTTTGATGGCGTGCCATTATTTGCTAATTTGGCAGGGTTTTATTCCTTACGTCATTTCCCAAGCGATGTGGTTGAATCCATTCAGATTGATCGTGGTTTTAGTCAAAATATTAGTAATAGTCGTACTTTAGGTGGCAGCATTCACTTAAGCAGTCGCCAAATACGCGATAATAAAACCACTATTTCGGCTGAGTATGGCAGTGATCAAACGCTTAATGCGAGTGTAGCGACGGGCTGGGGTGAAAATGATAATGTTTCACTGGTTCTGGGGCGAACTCTCATATCTGATGGTGCTTCACAATCATCAACGCACACAGCCAATGAGGATGGTGATAACTATCGACTCAATCGTGTATTGCTGCGTGCGGACAAACAAATCAATCGAGTGCATATTGATACATCGCTCTATTACCTCAAAGTCGATGAGCAAACTGATGGTCCAGGTTTAACACCTGCATTCAAAGTCGCATGGCTAGATGATCCCAATGGTTGGTTTAGCGATGAAGTGTTTATTTCACAGGCGACAACAACACTGGCAGTATCTGATAGCTGGAAAAGCAGTGTGCAAGTAGCTTACACCCAAGATAGGCAGGATGGTGAAGTGGGGACTGCACCAGTAGGTCAGCTATCAATGAACTTAACCAGCCAATTAGCTTTAATTGATTGGCAAAACAATCACCAGGCTCAACTTAATGACACCTTGAATACTCATGTGAAATGGGGTATTTCGAGTCAACATCAATGGGCTGATACCACTAACAACAATCAGCATGAAAGCTACACGCTACTCAGCCCGAACCTCGGTGTATCGTTGAGTAATCATGATTGGAAAATAAACCTGTCATCCCGTTTTGATAATAACACTGTCTATGGCAATCATACTTTATATAGTCTGGGTGCTGAATGGCAGTTTGCATCATCAATGTCAGTGTGGGCGAACTATGGGAGAAAATTTCGCGCACCCGGTGTCAATGAACGTCTACACCCTATCTATGGCAATTTAGACTTAAAGGCTGAACATAACTCTGGCGGTGAATTAGGCTTTCGTTGGGATTATGATAACGAGCTTCAATTATCTCTCAGTGCTTATCAGCATACGACGCATGATTTAATTGTATTAGCATTAGATGCAAACACGGGCATAACGCGTTCAAATAACATTACTGAGGTTGATACACGCGGCGTTGAATTATCAATAGACAAACAATGGACAAACAACTGGCACACCACTCTTAATTACACTTATATGGATGCTGAAAATACTCAAACAGGCAAAGAGGTAGCCATCCGACCTGAACATAGATTAAACCTAAGCAGTCTATGGCAAATAACTAAGCCATTGAGTTTGCGTGTAGAACTCAATGGCCATGGTGGTTTTTGGCATGATGGAGATAATACCCTTTGGTCTGGTTCTGTTATCAAAGTAAACACAGCTATAACTTATCAGATTAATAATGCAAGTGAGATCACGCTCCGCGCTGATAACCTCACCGATGATGACACTATCGAATTATATGGCTTTGATTATGCTCATAGAGCTGTTTATTTGAGTGCTAGAGTTAGCTTTTAGGCTTCAGTCTAATTACGGTTAACCATCGAGCATATCTATTTCGACAGTTCAAAAAATTAAAAATGATATGGTTGAGAGTGAAACGGGGGCGTGGGTAAAAAGAAGACTTAACGGAGATCAACCAGAATAAAAATATTGACGATTCAATAATTTAAACTGGTAGGCACGCTCGGATTCGAACCGAGGACTTCCACCATGTCATGGTGGCACTCTAACCAGC
>ENA-OSET01004169-OSET01004169.1-sediment-metagenome-genome-assembly--contig:-NODE-4169-length-12925-cov-3.387375_pt1 | contig 12925 bp, 13 predicted proteins | sample MGYA00237882_ERZ534229 | MGnify/ENA primary metagenome ERZ534229 (study PRJEB26408, sample SAMN06266212) | sediment metagenome | isolation source: Hudson Canyon methane seep mesocosm | place...
CTATGTCAAATTTTGTAGTATCCATTTTATTTAAAATACTAAGGATTTTTTTATACTTTAAATTTTTATATTCAGGTTCGATTCTTTTATAATTTATCAATTTAAGCACAAAATTTGATTTTGGCTTTAATCTTTTTCTCAAAGAAATTGAAATCATTTTATTATTTGCAGCAACTCTTAATAAATGATCATATTTTTTATTTTTTTTTAAATTTAATTTGATTAATTTAAGAATGTCTTTTTTTAAATCTTTTTTATTAATCCAAAACCCTCAAACTGGACATTCCCCTTAGCTTTTCCGTTAACACTAACGGCCCTAAAGCAAATAATAGGCGCCGCTAGCTTTCTATCAGAAATATCTTCAGAAGCCTGAAGGCTAAACTGCCTAAGTAAATTACCATTACCCCTTGTATTGCTAGGGTCACGAGGAGGGTCCTGTATCTTGTTGTCGCCAAAATATCGAATATGCCCCATATCAGGATCGAAGAAGTCTTGCCAGGGGGTATCTAAGGAGCCAATTTTATGTGGGCTACTGCGCAGTAGGATCGCTGGAGTTCGCTGAACATGGCCATTCGACACAGCTTTAATAGGGTTTATTGTTAATTTTTTTGATGTTCTTGGTATCGGTGCTTTTGCCCCACAAACGGCATTGTTAAAATTCACAAAACAAACAGAAGACAGGATTTTACCTGGGACATTGAATGTGTCAAACACAATTCCAGTTTTAATCCAAGCCTTGATTTTTATTCAAATTGTTAAAGTAGAGCCCGTTACACTAATATCCATGTTGTTATCAGCAGCAGCAGGGGCTATTCTTGGCGCTGGAATAGTTGCAAAGTTGCCCGTAAGGAAAATTCAGTTAACCATGGGATTTGCCTTACTAGTTACTGCTTTTTTTATGCTATCCGGACAAATGAATTGGATACAAAACGGAGGAGAAGCTATTGGCTTAAGCGGAGGGAAATTAGCCTTAGCAATTGGAGCAAACTTCATTCTTGGTGCCTTTATGACCGTAGGAATTGGTTTGTACGCTCCTTGTATGGCCTTAGTCTATGCTTTAGGAATGTCCCCTTTGGTCGCATTCCCAATCATGATGGGTTCTTGTGCTTTTTTAATGCCGCCAGCATCAGCAAAATTTATTAAAGAAGGTGCTTATAACAGAAAAGCTTCTGTATCTATGGCGATCCCGGGAATTATTGCTGTTTTAATTGCTGCATTTCTGGTAAAATCATTACCGCTCAACACACTTAGATGGGTGGTAATTGTGGTTATAATTTACACTTCTTTAGTAATGTTTAAATCAGCCTTAAATAACAGAATTAAATAGGGGTTCATGGTTGTTAGCCATAAATTAAAATTTATTCTTAAATTGTTGTAAATCTTGGGCTTACCAAGAAAGGACCAAAATTAACCAATCAAATTTTGCATTATGATACTTAAAAGGGCGTCATTTTTCACTGCATGTTTATTATTTGTAACACAGCTAACAAGTTTTGCGCAGGAAAAACATTATTATCAAACTGACTTTTCAATTGTTGATTTTCAAGAGAGAAGATCACAAATATTTGAAGTTATAGGGAATAATTCTATTGCCTTGATTCAGGGCGCTGCAAGTATAACAGGTTTTAAGGTGTTTCGACAGACTAATACATTTTACTATTTGTGTGGACTAGAATCAGAACATGCCTATTTATTACTCAACGGAAAAACCAAAACAAGTACTATTTATTTACCAAATAGAGATAAAGCAAGGGAAAGCAGTCAAGGTAAAATACTATCTGCTGAAGATGCTGATTTGATTAAGAAGCTTACTGGAGTTGAACGTGTTCGGGGATATGGGTCTTTAGCAAATGATTTAGTAGGCACGGGATTGATAAATAGAGGAGCCCCTTACTTATATACTCCCCTGAGTCCTGCAGAAACAGGAAACGATAGTCGAGACGAAATTTTACATGGACAAGCTAGAGCAGCTTCTGATCCATGGGATTCGCAGTCCACAAGAGAGGCTCGATTCAAAAAATTGATAATGGAACGATTTCCACAATTTGAAATTCGAGATCTCTCACCAATTTTAGATGCTATGCGATTGATAAAAAGTCCAAAAGAAATTGAAATAATTCGTAATGCAACTGAAATAGCTGGTTTGGCAATTATGGAAGCCATGAGGTCTACTAGTCCAGGAGTTTATGAATACCAACTAGATGCAGCTGCAAAGTATATTTTCTATCTGCATGGCGCACAAGGAGATGGCTACCCTTCCATTATTGGAGGAGGCACAAATGCTTATATGGGACATTATTTCCATAAAAGAGATGTATTGAAGGACGGCGATTTAGTACTTATGGACTATGCGCCAGATTACCATTATTATACAAGCGATGTGACAAGAATCTGGCCTGTAAACGGAAAATTTAATAAAAAACAGGCAGCACTGTATAAATTTATTGTAGCGTATAGAGATGCTTTATTCCGTTATATCAAGCCAGGGATTACTTCAAATGAAGTACTTAATAATGCTGCTGTAGATATGAAAGAATACTTAATTGGTAAATCTTTTGTGAAGCCAGCACATTTAAAAGCTGTACAAAATGGACTTACATTTCGAGGGCATTTTCAACACCCAGTGGGCATGGCAGTACATGATGTGGGCAGAGTTCATGGTGTTATATTACAAGAAGGCATGGTTTTTACAATTGACCCAATGATATGGATTCCAGAAGAGAGACACTATATTCGTATAGAAGATGTTGCTGTTGTAACAAAAACTGGTGTTGAAAATCTGAGTGATTTTGTGCCATCAAAAATAGAAGATGTAGAACGAACTATTAAAGAAATAGGGCTGACCGAATTTCGTCCAGTAAAATCCCTGCCTCTTAAAGACTAATTTATAATTATACTTTTCACAATCTAAATATTATGAGAACATTAAAAAATAGAATACTAGTACTGATTTGTTTATTAATGGTTACAAGTAACTACGCTACAGTATTTCCCTTTACAGATAATTATCCTAAAAACCCAAAGATAGATGCCATCAACTATGCGTTTAAAATTGAACTATCTGATGAAACTGATGAGATTGTCTGTGATGTAACTATTGATGTTCGTTTTCTTGGTGCTGGAGTTAAAAATTTACGATTGGATTTAGTAAATGCTTCTCAAGAACTAAATAACAAAGGCATGGTTGTAAGTCGTGTTTCATCGGATGGAAAAGCATTGAGCTATAGTCATGAAAATGATGTTTTGAATATAAAACTTCCTTCTCCTTCTTCGCTTAATCAAAGAAGTAAATTTATTATAGTATATAAAGGAATTCCTTCTAGTGGACTTAAAATTGGCAAGAATAAGTATGGAGATCGCACTTTTTTTAGTGACAATTGGCCAAACAAAGCACGGAGCTGGCTTGCTACTATCGATCACCCTTATGATAAAGCCATGTGCGAATTTATTGTAACTGCACCAAATCATTATCAAGTAATTTCTAACGGATTAAAAGTTGAAGAAACTAATCTTTCTAATGGTAAACGACTCACGCATTGGAAACAATCTGTGCCAATTGCTTCTTGGCTATTTGTACTTGGCGCTGCTGACTTTGCTGTTCAATATGTGGACACATTTGACGGGAAATCAATTGAAACTTGGGTCTATCGTCAAGACAGAGATGATGGTTTTTATGATTTTGCTGAGCCCACAAAGAAGGTTTTAGAATTTTACAGCAATTATATTGGTCCTTTTTCGTATGAAAAATTAGCAAACATACAGTCTAATAGTGTTGGAGGAGGAATGGAAGCAGCATCTGCAATTTTCTATGGCGATAAATCGGTTACTGGAAATAGAAGTATTAGATGGAGAAATGTAGTTATTCATGAAATTGCACATCAGTGGTTTGGTAATGCTGTAACCGAATATGACTGGGATGATGTATGGTTAAGTGAGGGGTTTGCCACCTATTTTACGTTACTTTTTATTGAACATGAATATGGTCGTGATGTTTTCTTGGAAGGTCTTAAATCAAGTCAAAAAATGATAAATACTTTTTATGAAAAAAATCCTGATTACCGCATTATTCATGACAATTTAAAGAACATGAAAAATGTTACTAGCCTACAGACGTATCAAAAAGGAAGCTGGATTTTGCATATGCTACGAGGGGTTGTCGGTACTGAAAACTTCTGGAAGGGGATACAAATATATTATCAGAAATACAAGGACTCTAATGCTACAACTAATGATTTTAAAAGGATAATGGAAGAAGTATCAGGTCAAAATCTCACTGTATTTTTCCAACAATGGCTATATAAGCCTGGCGCTTTAGAGCTTTCTGGAAATTGGAAATACGACAATAAGGAGCATCAAGTTTTAATTACCATTAACCAGACACAAACTGATGGCAGCTTTTTTGAAATGCCAATAGAAATTGGCATCAATTTTAAAGAAGAACAGCATCAGCTAATTGAACGAGTTCAAATAAAGGAAAAATCAAATGTTTTTAAAATAAAAGTGGAGGCTGAACCAGAAAATATTATACTTGATCCTAATTCATGGGTGTTGATGAGAACAGATTTTAAGAAAACCGCCTCATCTTCACCATTATAAATCAATTGGAAAATAATGAGAAAATTATTTACAAAAAAAAGGATAGTAATTATGCTTTTTATAATTATTCTATTATTAATTTGGGTAGAATTAGGTGTTGGGATTTTTGGTACGCCGTGGGCTGGCGATTAATAATATTCTAATTATCAAGAATAAAATGAATTAGCTTTATCTATATTTTTCCAGCTTGGCTCATCTCTCCATTATTTTCATAACTTTATTAGGAATAATTCCACTTATATTAAAAGAAGATGAAATATAAAACTATAATTGAGCCTTTTAGAGTAAAAATGGTAGAGTCTATTAGAATGACTACTGAAAAGGAAAGAGAAAAATTCCTTAAAGAAGCTAAATACAACCTTTTTTTATTAAAAGCAGAAGATGTTATTATTGATTTACTTACTGATAGCGGAACAGCAGCTATGAGTTCAAAACAATGGGCAGGAATAATGATTGGAGACGAATCTTATGCGGGAGCAAAAAGTTGGAAAAAAATGGAGGCCACTATAAAGGATTTAACAGGATATAGGCATGTATTGCCAACACATCAAGGAAGAGCTGCAGAAAGAATATTATATGGATGTATTGGGGGAAAGGGAAAAACTTTTATAAGCAACACTCACTTTGATACAACTAGAGCTAATATTGAGTTTTCCAATGCAGAAGCTATAGATTGTCCTACTGAAATTGGCAAGAAACCCTCTGAAAAACATCCTTTCAAGGGGAACATGAATGTGTCAAAACTTATTTCAACAATTAAAGAAAGAGGTCAAGAAAATATAGCAGGTGTAATTTTAACTGTCACCAATAATAGTGGTGGTGGTCAACCAGTAAGCATGAAAAATGCAAAGAAGGTTAGTGAGATTTGCAAAAAACACAAGATTCCATTAATAATAGATGCCTGCAGAATTGCAGAAAATGCATATTTCATTAAGCAACGAGAGAAAGCATATAAAAACAATACCTATAAAGAAATTGCTCAAAAAATGTTTGCCTTAGCAGATGGATGTACAATGAGTGCAAAAAAAGATGGTATTGTAAATATGGGAGGATTTCTAGCGCTGAATAACCATAAATTAACGGAACAATGTAAAAATGAATTAATTATTACTGAAGGCTTTATTACTTATGGAGGAATATCAGGAAGAGATATGGAGGCTATTGCCGTTGGATTGGAGGAGGTATTTGATCCAGATTATTTACAATATAGAATTGCAAGCACAACTTATTTAGGAGAAAGGCTAGATCAAATGGGAATTCCAATAATGTTGCCTGTGGGAGGACATGCTGTTTATATTGATGCAAAATCTTTGTATAGTCATATCCCAGTAGATCAATACCCAGGACAATCACTTGTTTGCAATTTATATTTAAAAGGAGGAATCCGAAGCTCAGAAATAGGATCAGTAATGTTTGGAAAAAAAGGAGAGAACCAAGAACTAATTCCTGCACCAATGGAGCTAGTTAGATTAGCTATTCCAAGGCGAGTTTACACGCAAAGTCATATAGATTATGTTATTGAGGTTTTTGAGCAAATTAAGAAGGAGAAGAAAAAAACAAAAGGAATAAAAATAGTAAAAGAACCAAAATATTTAAGGCACTTCACATCTCATTTTAAATTTGTTTAACGATTTTCAACTCTGATTAATTATGGAAATTCAATTTTTAGGACATGCTGCTTTATATATAAAAACATCTACACATAATATTTTGGTAGATCCATTCATTTCTGGAAATCCTAAAGCAAGCTCAATAAATATTCAAGATTTAAATCCGCATGTTATTTTATTAACTCATGCTCATCAAGACCATATACTAGATGTTGAGAAAATAGCAAAAGACAATGACGCTTTAATTGTTTCAAATTTTGAAATAGTTTCACATTTTCAAAACAAGGGATTAAATGGACATCCAATGAATCATGGAGGAAAATGGACTTTTGATTTTGGCGAATTAAAATACGTAAACGCTATTCATACTTCATCATTCCCTGATGGATCTTATGGCGGACAGCCTGGAGGATTTGTCCTCTCAGCAGACAGCAAGATTATTTATATTGCAGGCGACACTGCGCTTACATATGACATGAAGCTAATTGCAAACGAATTTAGACTGGACTTAGCTATTTTGCCTATAGGAGATAATTTTACTATGGGGATTGATGATGCAATTATTGCAAGTGATTTTGTAGAATGCAAGAAAGTATTAGGATATCATTTTGACACTTTTGGTTTTATTGAAATTGATAGGAATGGGGCTGTTGAAAAATTTTCTAATAATGGGAAAGAATTAATTTTACTTGAAATAGGAATGTGTATTTCTATATAATTTTAATTCTTCTAACTTTGTATTTATGAAGCACGTATCAACTCTTTTATACTTTTTATTTGCTACTATTTTTACTTTAGCTCAGCATGAAACAATTGTATTAGAAACACCCACTGGAAATATTGAGGGGACTTTGCTGCTGCCCTCAAAAAGAAACATTCCGCTTGTTTTAATTATTGCTGGATCCGGACCTACAGATAGAGACGGCAATAGCGGTTCTTTAAAAAATAATTCCTTAAAAATGTTAGCCCAAGGGCTATATAATAATAATATAGCTTCATTTAGATTTGATAAGAGAGGGATCGCTAAAAGCGCGAAAGTCATGATTGCAGAAGAAGATTTAAGATTTGAACATTATATTAGAGATGTTCAACAATGGTATTTACTTCTTAAAAATGATTCAAGATTTAGCTCTGTTATAATCTTAGGACATAGTGAAGGATCTTTAATTGGCATGATAGCATCTCAAGATGTTATTCCAGATAAATTTATTTCACTTGCAGGCCCAGGAGTTTCAATGCAAGCAACATTAAAGAGACAGCTGGCTGATCAACCCCCCTATATTCTTTCCATGTCTTTGCCAATTATAGAGCAACTAGAAAAAGGAAAAACAGTAGACAGTGTTCCTCCATTAATTAATATTCTTTTTCGTCCTAGTGTGCAACCGTATTTAATTTCAAGTTTTAAATATGATCCAGCCGTTGAGATATCAAAAGTAAAATGCCCTGTTTTAATTATTCAAGGAACAACTGATATCCAAATTCAAGTAGAGGATGCTAAAAAATTAGCTGGATCTAATTCTAATTCAGAGCTAGTCATTATAGAAGGGATGAATCATATTTTAAAAGAGGCAGATGCTAATAGATTTCTAAATCTGCGGACTTATGGAGATCCAAATCTTGAACTTAAGCAAGGATTAATAAAAAGTATAACAAGTTTTATAGTAGAGTAATTTCTCTATTTTTGCCTAAATAAAAACATTAAAACATGAGCAAGCATTTATCATACAGAACAAAAAACCCAGCACTAAATTCTAAATCATTTCAAGGATCTTTAGCCTCAAATACCTTAGATGTTATGACAATCAACGGGACTGTTGATAAGACAGCAATTTCTCTTTGTATTCTAATTGTGGCGGGATACTTTACCTATACTTCTAGTATGTTATGGCTCATTCTTCCTGGCTGCATCGGAGGATTCATAGTTGCTATGATCACAATATTTAAGCAGCAATGGGCGCCGTACACTGTGCCAGTCTATGCTTTATTAGAAGGCCTAATGTTAGGCGGTGTATCTAAATTATATGAGAGTATTCAAGGACAAAACGGGGAATTGTTATATGAAGGTATTGCTTTACAGGCTATAACTATAACTGTTTGTATATTATTATCACTATTATTGGCTTATAGAGCTAATATAATTAAGGCAACAGAGAATTTTAAACTTGGAGTGTTTGCTGCAACAGGTGGAATATTTTTGATATATATAGTTGATTTTATAATGAGCTTTTTTGGCACAGGCATATCTGTTTTAAACATTCAAAATTCATCCACTTTTAGTATTCTCTTTAGTCTCGGCATAGTAGTTATTGCATCATTAAATTTAGTCATAGATTTTGATTTTATAGAGGAAGGCGCTGAGAAAGGTGCGCCAAAATATATGGAATGGTATGGAGCTTTTGGTCTTTTAGTAACACTAGTATGGTTATATTTAGAAATATTAAGAATGCTAGCTAAAATGAGAGGTAGATAAACTACTTAAATCTGGGTAATTCTAGTAAATTAAGATTAATTGCTAGACCAAATACTTCTCTTAATTGAACTTTTTTTATAGCATTTTCATCATATAGACATTGTATGATTAGATTGGTCGATAAATAATCATTGATTTTCATAAATGCAGTTATTGTATAGTCTATATCAATATTCTCTGCTTGTTCTAAATAATCTGAATATAGATTAATTCGTTGTTCAAGCTGTATGTTTTCAATTACTTCAAATTTATAAAAAGCACTTATTGAAGCTCCTAATTCAAACCTAGAAATTTCACCTTTTGGGATCCCAAAATACTCCTCACCATTTTCAAGATTATCAGTAAATTTTTTGCTGGCTAATATTAGCCTCCCAGTTATAGGAGCCATATTAACCCACAAGGAATTATTTTCTTTCCAATACACTCCTACACCAATTTGCAGATATGCTGGCGACAAAAATCTTGTGGTTTCTTCTTTTATTTCAATATCTTCAGAGGGATTAGAATACTTGAATCCTTTTGCAAATTGTGTTTTAAAATTTAAAAAACTTGAGAAACTAAATTTTTCTATAAATTTTTTCCCAATTAGTGAATTAATCTCAATTCTATCATCTATTTTTTTAAAATATTTGCTATCACTGTTTTTATTTATACCAAACGACCCTATTATTTTTGTGTCCCAGGACCATCCATTTTTATAGTAATTAATATTGTAGTCAACAGACAATGTTGCTGCAATACTATTTTCACCTCCTGACACCCAATTACTAAAGGCTGTTTGATTTACAATAAGGCTTGTTAATCCAGATTTTTTCCAGCCCTCTACTTTTGTTGAATCTACTTCTTTTTCCTGACCCTGAAATCCAATTGCAAATAATATGCAAATTATCAAGAACACTCCTCTTTTTTTCATAGTGTTTTATTCAATTATAATTTATTTGAATTTATTTATTGACGCAATAAATGATTTTGGTGTTTCCCAATTTTCTAACGTTATTTCATCAAGATTATTTCCAATTAATTTTAATTTATTTATTAATATTTCTACTAAATCTATTATTCTAAATTCCCTGCTAATATGATCTTCTATATTTCTCATTTTATCTCTAGCATCACTTAATTTTGTAATATCCATTTGTATTAATTCTTTTTGTGTTACATCCCCTGTTAAGATATTTCTTGTTTGATTTGTCATTTCTTGATCTTCTAAAATTATATTAAATGAATCTCTTGCTGAGGTGAATGAATAATTAAGAACAGATTTTATCATTTTTTGATAAAAATTCCATAAGTTTTTATAAATATTGTTATTGATGTCAATATCAATGGCAAAAACATGAAAAGGATCATTATATGGTGCAAGAATATCTGAGTACTTACGATAATGTGTTATATAAAAAGTGGTTTTCAGTATTTTTATTAATTTTTTAATTATACATAGTACTTTGTTATACAAGGCAGCAAATATAATAAAAAAATTTAGTTTAACAACCAAATAAAACATCACCTGTTGTAACTGAAAAAGTCATCAATAATCCTCGTTTCAACTAAAAAACTGTCAGCATTTTTTACATTATTTATAATTTATTTTTAATTTATTGTTTTAAATACCTATTTTTTATTGGTATCATTATTGCTTGTAAATGAAAAGTTAACAAACAATACTTTAATAGTATAATTTTAGTTAATATAATTGTTTTCAAGTTAAAAATAGAGAGATTAAAAGGAATACATTAAATGAAATTTACATGTTTAAAAAAGATTATCTTAACATTGTTATTATCAAGCAGCGTGCTTGTTAATACAGCAAATGCAGGAATAATTTATTATAATGATTTTGAAGATGGCGTAGCTGCAGGGTTTACAGATTTCACAACAGTAGTAACGGTCCCGAACGGATTAAGCTATATTGGAAACTTAACTCTGGGCAACACACCATTACTAACCCTTAATGATCTCGAACTAGGATCTTTAATTACGATTGATTTTGATATCTATGGCTTACATAGTCTCGACGGGGTTAATTATAGTATCTGTCCAGATCGTATTGAAGCTGGAACCTACTTAGTAGCTGCTGCAATTACAGGTGGTAAAATAACTGTTAACAATATCGAGCCAGACTCAATGCGATCTGTTATAGGTAAACTTATTGAGACGGGTGCAGATATTCAAACAACTCAACACTCTATCAAACTCAATATGAAGGGTAAACGCCCTGAAGCGGTCAATATTCGAACAAGTGCATACCCAAACTTCCCTACTGATATGCAAGCACAATTCATGGCACTCAATTCTATAGCTGAAGGAAGTAGTACTATTACTGAGACTATCTTTGAAAATAGATTTATGCATGTGCCTGAGCTAAGCCGAATGGGCGCAAACCTTAAACTCGAAGGCAACACTGTTGTTTGTAAAGGTGTAAAATTGCTAACAGGCGCTAATTTAATGGCAACTGACCTTAGAGCTTCTGCAAGCTTGGTCTTAGCTGGACTAGCAGCACAAGGTTTAACAACAATTGAGCGTGTATATCATCTTGATCGTGGTTATGAAATGATCGAAGAAAAATTTAAAATGCTTGGTGCAGATATTGAGCGTGTTCAACACTAAACTATTTATTTGAAAAACAAGATGCTTACTATCGCTCTTTCAAAAGGTCGAATATTAGAACAAACCCTTCCTCTTTTAGAGAAGGCAGGACTTAGCATTTCAGAAAAAGAACTTCAAAGCAGAAAGCTAGTCCTCGATACAAATCTTGACGAAATTAAAGTTATCATAATTCGTGCTAGCGATGTACCAGTTTTTGTTCAGCATGGTGCTGCAGATCTAGGTATAGCAGGCAAAGATGTCCTCCTAGAGCATGGTGCTAATGGAGTGTTTGAGTTAATTGATCTTGGTATTTCCAAATGCAAACTTATGGTTGCATCGAAACCAGACCAAGATTTAAATAAAGGCACTTTGAAGGTGGCAACTAAATACGTAGAATCTACTAAAGCTTATTTTCACTCTCAAGGTAGGCAAGTTGAAATTATTAAGCTTTCTGGGGCTATGGAGCTTGCTCCAATTGTTGGTCTTGCAGACTGTATTGTCGATCTTGTTGACACTGGTAATACACTAAAAGCTAACAACCTAATTCCAATAGAATTAATTCAAAATATTAGCTCTCGTTTAATTGTCAATTCAGCTTCATTTAATACCAAACATAGCAAAATAAATGATTGGTTGGATAAAATAAAAGATAACTTATGATCAATAAATTATCTTCACAGCATGAAGATTTTGACTCTCAACTCTCCTCCTTGATTTCTTGGGAAAGTGTTTCTAATAATGATGTCAACAAAATTGTTGATGAAATTATTGCTGAGATTCAAAATAAAGGGGACAAAGCCCTTTTAAACTATACCGTAGAGCTAGATTTAGTAGAGGTTAACTCAATATCTGATCTTATAATTTCTAAAGAAAAACTTAAAAAATCATTTGATGATTTGAATGATATACAAAAAAATGCACTGACCATTTCTGCCGATCGAATTAAATCATACCACCAAAAACAGCTTCAAAAAACATGGACTTATAAAGAGGAGGACGGGACTGTATTAGGTCAAAAAATTACACCCTTAGATCGAGTTGGTTTGTATGTTCCTGGCGGTAAAGCGGCTTATCCATCCTCTGTATTAATGAATGCAATTCCAGCTAAGGTGGCAGGTGTTAAAGAATTAATTATGGTTGTGCCAACTCCAAATGGTGTCACTAATGAACTAGTATTAGCTGCAGCTCATCTTGCAGAAGTCGACATGGTTATTACTGTAGGAGGTGCTCAAGCTATTGCAGCACTTGCTTATGGCACTGAAAGTATTCCAAAAGTTGATAAAATTGTTGGACCTGGCAATATTTATGTCGCAACTGCTAAGCGCCAAGTATTTGGACAGGTTGGTATTGATATGATTGCCGGACCATCTGAGATTCTGATAATTTGTGATGGCTCTACTAATCCCGATTGGATAGCAATGGATTTATTTTCTCAGGCTGAGCATGATGAGGAGGCTCAATCGATTCTACTTTGTCCTGATAAAGATTTTATTAACAGGGTTGAAGAAAGTATTAAAAATCTATTACCCACAATGGAAAGAGAAGATATTATTCGAATTGCTCTTAAAAATAGAGGTGCTCTTATTCATACTAAAGACATTAATGAGGCAATATATATCTCAAATATAATTGCACCTGAACATTTAGAGCTTTCAGTGAAAAA
>ENA-OSET01004170-OSET01004170.1-sediment-metagenome-genome-assembly--contig:-NODE-4170-length-12924-cov-2.981630_pt1 | contig 12924 bp, 9 predicted proteins | sample MGYA00237882_ERZ534229 | MGnify/ENA primary metagenome ERZ534229 (study PRJEB26408, sample SAMN06266212) | sediment metagenome | isolation source: Hudson Canyon methane seep mesocosm | place: USA:Hudson...
GTGGGGGGTGGTGGTGGCCGTCCACCGGCATCCACAACGCATGACGTGCCCTGTGTCAAGATAATGGATATTATCATGCACGGACGGACCCTCTCTGGAGGATCATGGCCTACAGAACCCTGCCCAGACCCGATGAAATGCCTCCCGTGTACCACGAATGGCTGCACTGGCTGCCCCTCTACGAGGACAAGCCGGAACATACCGTCCGTGCCTACGGCCAGGGAGTCAGGCGGGTCGTCTCCTACATGGACGTCGAGCCGACCGGCTTCCGGCCGGACAGCCTCGACCAGGCCAGCCTCACGGACACCGTCAGGTCAATGCGTTCCGACCCTGAGGTCTCCAGGTCCACGCTGAACCAGACCCTGGCGGCCCTCAAGTCGTTCTTCGACTTCTGCATCGCAGATCGACTCGTTGCCCAGGTGCCTGACATCGCCCGGATACGGAAGGTGGCCAAGCTGGACGTCCCCCAGGTCGACCCCGAGTACTACCGGCCGGCTGAGCTCCGCGAACTGTATGCCGAGGCGAACAGTCAAGATAACGACTCCAATCGGGTGCGTTGGCCCAGCAGGGACCTGGCCATGTGCTCCTTCCTGGCCGTGCTGGGGCTCCGTGCCGCCGAGTTGATCGCTGCAGACCGGGGCTGGTTGACGAGGGAACGCCTCGTGGATGTCGAGGACCGGGCCACCTGGATGCTCCACGTGGTCGGCAAGGGCCGTCGCATACGTCGCCTTCCCCTCTCTGAGGAACTGGTCGAGGTTGCGCAGCGTTGGCAGGAGGAACGAACCAGCCGGTTCGGCCCGTCGGATGCCGACGACCCGCTGTTCGTGACCAATGACGGAGACCGGTTCAACTACGGCCGGCTCCGCTACTGGCTTCGCCTCCTGAACCGGGAGGCTGGGCTGCGCGACCGGTCGCTGCATTCGCTCAGACACACGGCGGGTGTCCAACTGGCTGCCGATGCCGTGCCGATGAACGTGATACAGAACCTCCTGGGCCACGCCACCATCAAGACCACCGGCATCTACACGGAACTGGCCGGCGGAGAACTCGTCGGTGTGCTGAACCGGTCCGGGGCGAACACGCTGCTGGGCGAGGCTCTCCGGGAAGCCGGCCGGTGACCTCCACCAGGGCTCGTCTGCTGGTGGCCACTCCCGAACTGGTGGATCCCAACTTCCACCGGTCCGTCGTGCTGGTCCTGGAGCACAACGATGACGGTGCCCTGGGCGTGGTCCTGAACCGGCCACGCCTTGTCGGTGGTGGCGAGGCCGTCCCGCAATGGGCGGACCGCCTCGCCTTCCCCTCGAGGCTTCACAGCGGTGGACCGGTCTCGGAGGACTCGATCATCGGCCTGGCACTCGGGCCGGCTGGTGGAATCGACGGCCTCAGCCCCCTCCTGGGCCAGCTGGGCGTGGTCGACCTGCACCGCAGCCCCGACGAGCTACCCGGCGTGGAACCGGTCAGGTTGTTCGCCGGATATTCGGGATGGTCAGCAGGCCAACTCGACGCCGAACTGGTGGCAGGGGGCTGGATCGTGGTCGATGCGCTCCCGGAGGATGCCCTGACCACCTCCCCCGAGGAACTCTGGCGGATCGTTCTGGGCCGCCAGACGGGCCTACTGGGGCATCTTGCCGGGTACCCGGACGACCCCTCGGTGAACTGAGGGGGATGCTCAAGAGCGGACCTCAACAGGGGTCCCCAGGGGCAGGAGTGCAAGCCGCTCCACCACATCCTCGTGGACCCGTATGCAGCCGAGCGACACCTGGGTGCCCAGCACCGAAGGATCGTTAGTGCCATGGATTGCCACAGCGGGGTCGCCACCGTCCACCTCTTCGAGAACCTCCGAGAAGCCAGATGTACCCAGGATCCAGGACCCGAAGAGGGTGTCGGGATCCTCCTGCGCCTGTATCTCGTTCAGGAAGTAACGGCCGGGCGGTGTCGGAGTCTCATCAGTCCCCAAGGCGATAGCCCCCTCGGCGACCAGCATTCCGTCCTCCCAGGCCCACAGCCGCATCGCCGAGAGGTCAACGACTATCCGGGCATCGTGGGTCGAGAGGCTCACGTCAGAGCGGCGGACCCATGCCGTGGTGCCGTTTGGGCGCACCGGCAGGTCCACCAGCAGCCAGTCGTCCTGGCTGTCCAGCACCAGGACCACCCTGTCCCCCTCGTAGGGACCCGGGTTGGAGAGAGACCACCAGACCTCGGCGTCGACCGGCGAGCGGTAGGTGTCCAGCCACTCGCCCACCGCCCTGGCGGCCGTGAAATGGTGCGCCGGTGGCGGCGTCGATGTGGAGGGGACCGCCGTACTGCTAGGCACGGCACCGGAGGTCGTCGTCGTGTCCACCACGGGGACCGTCGTGGTGTCCACCACGGGGGCCGTCGTGGTGGTGGAGGCCCTGGCGGCCGACCCGGTGGTGGTCGGAGCAGACGTGACAGATGGAGCGACCGTGCCGATTCGCACCATGGCGACGCGATCGTCCGTGACGACCGGCTCCGGTGAACTGCAGGCCGACGAGGTCGCCAACAGGAACGCCACAAGCAACACGGGGATGCGAGGTATCCCCCTGTGTTCCATTCAGGCCACCGGCGAGGGTCTAAGCGCCACCACGCCGGAGGGCACCGGAGTCAGGAGGGGAGGCCAGAAGGCAGGCAGCGGAGATGGGAGCACTCCGCCGCGGTCCAGCATGGCGACCAGTACACAGGCCAGGGCCCGGGTGTCGTCGAGGGCCTGGTGTGCGTCGACGAGAGGAACGCCCAGCGCCTCGGACAGCCGGGCCAGGCGCCCCGGGTAGCCGAGCTGGCGGGCCATCTGGAGGGTGTCCACGGCGTCCAGGTCAAGCGACCCGAGCCCGGAACGATTCCACTCGGCACGCAGGAAGCCGACGTCGAATCTGGCGTTGTGCGCCACTGGAACGCAGCCGGACAACTCGTGTGCGAGGTCGCCGGCGATGGCTCCGAACCCGGGCGCTTCAGCCAGCCATGGCCGCCTGATGCCGTGTATGTCGATGCGGCCCAGGTCCGTGTCGCCGGCGTCGACGAGGGTGGTCCACTCCCCCACAACCGTTCCGTCCCGTTGGATCCGGACCACGGCAACCTCGATGACCCGCCCGCCATCAGGGTCCAGTCCTGTCGTCTCCACGTCGAAGCAGGCGAATGTGGGCACGCGCTGACGGTAGCCGCCGGGTACGTACGTCGGGATCCCCCCGCCGTACGCTTCTCCGGTGGAGCACACGCCGCTAACGGCCATGGATGCCGGGGAGCGCGAGCAACTCCAGCGGCGGACGCTACGAACCCTCATGGGGGGCCTCATCCCAGCGGGAGCGGGCATGACCGGCGCCTACAGCGCTTCGGCCATCCTCGGCGAGGAACTCTCCGGCAGCGAGACCTTGGGAGGCCTGGCGGCGGCCGGGATGACGATCGGCACCGCTCTTGCCGCCATTCCACTGGCCAGGCTGATGGCCGCCAGGGGACGCCGCCCTGGTATGGCCGTCGGATACCTGCTGGGCATGGCTGGTGCGACGGCCTGCGTAGTGGCCACTATCGGCGGCTGGTACCTACTCCTGGTGCCTGGGATGGCCGGCATCGGAATCGGACAGGCGGCCAACCTGGCGGCCCGGTTCGCCGCAGCCGACATGGCTCCGGAGGCAGGCCGCGCCATAGGAACACTTGTATGGGCCTCCACCGTCGGCGCCGTTCTCGGGCCGATGCTCGCCTTCGGACCAGCCAAGTCAGCGGCCCGTTTCATCGGTCTCCAGGAACTGGCTGGGCCCTACCTCCTCTCGGTCATCCTGTTCGGTGTGGCTGCCTTCGTGGTCCTGAAGTACCTGCGACCCGATCCGCTGGTGATGTCCGGTGGTGTCGGAAATACCGCCGAGCGTCCGCTCCTGCGGTCCTTCATCCGCCCGCTGGTAACGACGCCAGGCGGCCGACTTGCCGTGGGTTCCATGGTGGCCGGGCATGTCGTCATGGTCGGCATCATGACGATGACCCCACTGCACCTCCGGAATGGTGGCCACGCCCTGGAGGTCGTCGGCTTCGTCATCTCACTGCACATCATTGGCATGTACGCCCTCTCACCGCTGGTGGGCGGGGCTGCAGACCGATTCGGCGCCCGGACAGTCATCGCTGCCGGAGGAGTCCTCCTGGCATTGGGGGCTGCCTTTGCGGCGGGCGCAGAGGCCAGCGACTCCCGGGGTGTCTACCTGGGCCTCTTCCTCATCGGGGTGGGCTGGTGCTGCGGCCTCGTAGCCGGTTCGGCCCTGCTGGTCCGAACCTTCGATGGTCCCAACCGTGTCGGGATCCAGGGCCTGGCCGACCTTTGCATGACCGCCTCCGGTGGCCTGGCTGGCCTGGGATCGGGTTTCATGGTCGCCGTGGCCGGCTTCCAGAACCTCGCCCGAATCGGCGTGGTGGTGGGCCTGGTCCCGACAATAGTGGTCGCCATCATGCTGGTATCCGGGCGCCGTGAGGGCCGGTCCCAGCCTGCCTGAGGGCACCTGCACCTTCGCCCGCAGGCTCACCGGGACTACGATCGCCGTCTCGGACACGAGGGGGAACCATGCCCGGACCGCTCCACGGATACCGGATAGTCGACCTTTCCCAGATCGTCAGCGGGCCCATGGCCACCATGCTGCTATCCGACCAGGGCGCCGATGTCGTGAAGGTCGAGCCGGTCGACGGCCAAGACGTCCTGCGGCGACCGACCTTCGCCAGGGGAGGATTCTCGGCCTTCTTCCTAAACAACAACCGTGGGAAGCGTTCCCTGGCGGTCGACCTGCACCGTGCAGAGGGACGGCAGGTGATCCTGGACCTCGTGGCGACCGCCGACGTGTTCGTCCAGAACTTCCGGCCCGGCGTCTGCGAGAGGATGGGAATCGGCTACGAGGACCTGCGGGCGGTGAACCCGGACCTGGTCTACGTGTCGATCAGTGGCTTCGGTCCGACCGGCCCGTACGCCGACAGGCCAATCCTGGATCCGGTCATCCAGGGGCTCACCGGGATGGTCGCCTACCAGGTGAACCCCGACATCCCCTTCCCCGACCTCGTCCGCAACATCGTCTCAGACAAGAGCACGGCTCTCACGGTCGCCCAGGCGGTCACCGTCGCCCTGCTGGCGCGTGAGAAGGGAGCCGGGGGCCAGCACGTGGAGATACCGATGCTGGATGCCACCCTGTTCTTCTTCTGGTCCGATGCGATGGTCGACCTCACGATGGTCGGCGACGGTGTCACCCCTGGCCTGACGTTGGCCGAGGTGTACCGGCTGACGGAATGCCTGGACGGCAAGATCATCTACTTTGCTGCATCCACGGCGCACATCCACGGCGTGAGCAGGGCCGTCGGCCATCCGGAGTGGTGTGAGGATCCCAGGTACGACCTGGACGGCTTCGCCGAGGACCCCCAGAACCTCCTGGACTACGGCCAGATGACAGCCGAGGCCTTCGCCTCGATGTCGGTCGCCGACGCCCTCGCCGGCCTGCTCGAGGGAGACGTACCCAGCGGACCGATCCTGGAGAGGGAGGAGGTCCTGGCCGACCCCCAGGTAGTCCACAACGAATCGATCGTGACCTGGAAGCATCCGGAGGCCGGCACGGTCCGCCAGGCTCGCCCTGCAGCCCGGTTCTCGGAGACGCCGGTCGAGATGCGACTGCGGGCATCCTCCAAGGGACAGGACTCTGACGAGATCCTGACCGGAATAGGGCGAACCGACGAGGAGATACGGGCACTGCGTGCCGGAGGCATCGTGGTCTGAGCCACTGCTTAGCGGCGCTCCATGACACTGATTCCCGAGGACACGCCTGTGTCCACGGCGACCGGCACGCCCTAGCTCCGGGATCAGAAGGCGAAGTAGATGAACGGGGCCACGCCGTCAGGGCCAAGGGCGTCGAACAACAGGATTGACAGTGTGATCCCTGCTGCCTGGACCACCACAGGAAGGCTTCCCGCCTTTTCCCAGAGGCCGTCGAGGCGGCCCGGCCTGACCACCTGGGTGAGGAGTCCCACGAGGAGGAGCATGCCCACTCCGCTGGACAGGTCGGGAACCGATGCCCATGAACCACCCAGAGCAGCGAACACCTCCAGGGCACGTTCCACATCGACCGAGCGGAAGAACACCCAGGCGGCGCACACGAGGTGGAAGGTCACCAGCGATCGGAGCAGGCGAGCAACCCCGCCGGGTTCCTCAGACAGCCACCGTTCCGTGATCCACCGTTCGATGACCAGGCCGATTCCGTGGATCGCGCCCCAGAGGATGAACGTCCAGCCGGCTCCATGCCAGAGGCCGCCGAGGAGCATGGTGGCCATCAGGTTGCGTGCCGTGCGAGCCCTCCCCCGCCTGTTGCCGCCGAGGCCGATGTACAGGTAGTCGCGCAACCAGGAGGACAGGCTGATGTGCCAGCGCCGCCAGAAGTCACTGAGGCTTAGCGCCCGGTATGGCTGGTCGAAGTTAATCGGGAATCGGAACCCCAGGAGCAGGGCGATCCCGATGGCGATGTCGCTGTAGCCGCTGAAGTCACCGTAGATCTGGAGTGCGTATCCGTAGACGGCCAGCAGGGTCTCGAGGCCGGTGGCCCCGCCGGGATCGGCGAAGACGCCGTCGACCAGGCTGCTCGCCAGGACGTCAGCCAGAACCATTTTCTTGAAGAGGCCACCCAGGATCAGGCGTATGGCGCGGGTCGTGTCGATCGGTGAGCGGTCGTTGGTGGCCAGCTGTGAAAGGAAGTCCCTGGCCCGCACAATCGGACCGGCCACCAGCTGCGGGAAGAAGCCCACGAACAGGGCGAAGTCCAGGAGGCTGTTCGTCGGTTCCAGGACGCGTCGGTGGACGTCAATGGAGTAGGACATCGTCTGGAACGTGTAGAAGCTGATGCCGACCGGGAGGATTATCCCGAGGGGTCCTGCCGACACCTCCATTCCCAGGTCGCCGAGCATTCCCACGAACGAGTCCACGAAGAAGCCCGCGTACTTGAAGAACCCCAGCATCGAGAGGTTCGTGCCGAGGCTGATCCACAGGTAGAGGCGACGTCGACCCGGGTCCGAGGAGGCGTGGATGGCGCGACCGGCCAGGAAGTCCACAATCGTAGAGATCCAGATCAGGGACAGGAACCGCCAGTCCCACCACCCGTAGAAGGCGTAGCTGGCCAACAGCATCGTCGCCTTCCAGGCCGTCGGCCGGTGAAGCAGCACCGTGTGTACCGCCAACACGAGTGTCATGAAGACAGCGAATGTGATCGTCGGGAACAGCATGGGTGGAGACGAGTCTGCCACCGGAGAACCCCCGGCCCGGGCTGTGGCGAGGCGGCCGGTACGATTCGGCCGCCATGTCCGATGACCGGCGCCGCCTGGCGAACCGCCCCGCCCTGCCCCACGGGGACCTGCAGGAGTTGATCTCCGGCTCAGGTATCCAACGGGTCCACGTGCTGGCCTGGAGGGACCTTGACGACCCGGAGGCCGGAGGCTCCGAGCTTCACGCCCACGAAGTTCTGAAGCGCTGGTCGACTGCCGGCCTGGAGGTGGTACTGCGTACCTCGGCGGTGGCCGGCATGTCCGAACGGTTGGCTCGTGACGGCTACGCGGTGGTCAGGAAGTCAGGCAGGTACCGGGTCTTTCCCGGGAGCGCCTTCGAGGAGTTGGCCAGACGTCACGGGCGGCGAGACGCCCTGGTGGAGATCTGGAACGGCGTGCCCTTCCTCACCCCCATCTGGGGTCGGGGTCCGCGGATGGTCATCCAACACCATGACCACAGCGCCATGTGGCCCCTCGTCCTCTCCCCCACCCTGGCCCGATTGGGATCCCTGCTGGAACGTCGACTGGCTCCACCGTTCTACCGATCCACGCCCGTCGTGACCCTCTCACGCTCCTCGGCCGAAGGCCTGGTCGCCGGATTGGGCCACCGACGCCACCTGATCCACGTCGTCGAACCGGGAATCCACCACCGCTACGGGCCGGGGGGCACTCCTGAACAGCCACCGCTGGTCCTCAGCGTGGGCCGCCTCATGCCGTCCAAGCGCGTAGACGCACTCATCAGGTCCTACGCGGAGGCGCTCCGGTTCGTCCAGGGGCTCCGCCTGGAGATCATCGGTGAGGGTCCGGAAGAGGACGCCCTGCGTCGACTGGCGGCGGAGCTGGGGATCGCCTCATCGGTAACGTTCTGCGGCCGAGTCACAGACGATGCCCTCCTGGACGCCTATCGGAGGGCGACCCTCGTCGCCAGCGCGTCGATCAGCGAGGGCTGGGGGATGACGATCACCGAGGCGGCGGCGTGTGGTACCCCGGCCGTGGTCAGCGACATAGCCGGACACCGCGACGCCGTCCTGGACGGCCGGTCCGGCTTGCTCGTGGCTGAGCCATCGGACATGGCGGCCGGGCTGGTGGCGGTTGCCGGCGACCAGGGGCATCGAGCCGCTCTGTCGGCAGGAGCCGTTGCGTTCGCGACACGCTTCGACTGGGACCGAACGGCCACCGAGGCCTTCCGGGTGCTTGCGTCCACGGTCCCGGGCCGATGAGGAGGAGGGCCGGAACGCTCGGACGAGACCGGGTACAGACCCTGGTGCTGGCGGCGACGGCGTACCTGCCCCTCCTGGCCAACGACGTGGGCCGTGTGGCCGCTGACACGAAGGCCTACCTGTACCTCGATCCTGGACGGCTCCTTGCACGTGCTTCCTACATGTGGCAGCCCGAGGTGGCGATGGGAACGGTCACCCACCAGAACATCGGCTACCTGTGGCCGGTGGGCCCGTTCTTCTGGTTGGGAGAGGCCATCGGCCTGCCCGACTGGATAACGCAGCGGCTCTGGTTGGGTTCCGTACTTTTTGCGGCCGGCCTCGGAATGCGTTGGTTCCTGCGAACGCTCGGCTGGCGCGGCGCCGCTCTGCTCGTCTCGTCGTTGGCCTACATGCTCAGCCCCTACCTCCTCAACTACGTGGACCGGCACTCGGTGATCCTGCTTCCGTGGGCCGGCCTGCCGTGGCTGATGGGCCTTACGGTGAGGGCGCTCCGGACGCCCGGCTGGCGCCATGCCGCGGTCTTCGGACTCGTCACGCTGACGGTAGGCGGCGTGAACGCCAGTTCACTGCTGCTGGTCGGCATCGGGCCGGTGGCATGGCTGGTGTGGTGCGCCATGGAGGGCTCGGCGCCATGGAAACGGGTGGTGGGAACAGCGGCACGGATCGGAGCGGCGTTCGCCGCCACCGGAATCTGGTGGATGGTCGGCCTCGCCATCCAGGACCGGTACGGGCTTCCGACGCTGCACCTAACCGAGAATTACAAAGTTGTTTCGGATGCCGCCACCGCGCCCGAGCTGTTCAGGGGTCTCGGCTACTGGTACTTCTACGGACAGGGGCGTCTCGGAGCATGGATCGAGCCGGCCACCTCCTATACGCGGTGGGCACTGCCGCTGTCCTTCGCCCTGCCGCTCCTAGCGCTGCTGGCGGCGGCGGTCGTGCGTTTCCGACACCGAGGCCATGCCCTGATGCTGATTGTGCTGGGTCTCCTGGTTGGGATAGGCGCCCACCCCTACGACGGTCCCTCGCCCCTGGGCCGCCTCTTCCGGGAACTCACCCTGACGGATGCGGGCCTGGCCCTGCGGAGTACCCCCAGGGCGCTCCCCTTATCAATCCTCGGCACCTCGATGCTCTTGGGAGCTGGTGTGGCTGCGATGGCGCGCTGGCGTCCCCGCTGGGAGCATCCCGTCGCAGCGTTGCTCTGTGTCCTCGTGGTAGCAAACCTCTCGCCTCTCTGGCAGGGAGAGATCCTGGGCAGCCTCGTCCAAAGGCCCGAGGACGTCCCCGGCTACTGGCACGAGGCTGCTGGGTACCTCGAAGCCGGCGGCCCGGGGACACGCGTCCTGGAGCTACCCGGGTCCGACTTCGCCGCCTACCGCTGGGGCAACTCAGGTGATCCAGTGCTCCCGGGCCTAATGGACCGTCCCTACGTGGCACGGGAACTGATCCCCCAGGGTTCGCCGGCCTCGGCCGCCCTGCTGGTGGCCCTGGACACAGAGGTCCAGGAGGGCCGGCTGGACCCGGACGGCCTCGCCCCGCTGGCGCGCCTGATGGGGGTGGGCGACGTCGTGCTTCGGTCGGACCTCCAGTTCGAGCGTTTCCGCACCCCCCGACCGGACGACCTTTGGGCGGAACTGCGTGACGCACCCGGTTTCGGACCCGCTGTCTCCTTTGGCACTCCTGCAGCCAACGTGGCGGGCCCGGAGAGGCCGCTGCTGGACCAGCACACGCTCTCCAGGCCGATCGGATCCCAGCACCCGGCGCCGGCCATCATCCTTCCCGTAGCGGATGCCCAGCCGATCCTGCGGATCGCAGATCCCGCCAGGAGCATCGTGCTATCCGGTGATGCAGACGGCCTCGTGGCCGCAGCGGGCGAGGGCCTCCTCGAGGCCGGGAGACCCGTCCTGTTCAGCGCTTCCATCCTGGACGACCCCGAACTTCGGGCAGCATCGCTGGGGAGCAACGCCCGTCTGATCATCACCGACACGAACCGCCTGCAGGGACGGCGGTGGGGCACCATCAGGGAGACAACCGGCTACACGGAGCGTTGGGACGAGGATGCGGACGGGGGCGACCTCTCAGACCAGCGCCTCGACGTGTTGCCCGTGCGGACCGGGACGCTAACCGTGGCACGTCAGACCGGCATCCGCGTCGACGCCTCGGGCTACGGCAACCCAGTGACCTTCACGGCCGGTGATCGTCCCTTCCATGCTGTCGACGGCCGGTTGGACACTGCCTGGATGGTCGGTTCGTTCGACGAGGTGGTCGGCGAACACCTCACCTTGACGCTCGACGAGCCTGCGCCGGTGGACTACCTCACCCTCGTGCAGGGCAGGTCACAGGGACAGAACAGGTGGATCACCGAGCTGCGGATCCACCTTGACGACCGGATCCTGGACGTGGTCCTGGGTGACGCATCACGGACTCCGCCCGGACAGGTGGTCGACCTCTCCGGCGACGCCGTCCGGGTAGTGGTCCTCGAGTTGCGCGGCACCGACGTCGGGCGACTGGACCACTACGCAGGGGTGACGGGCGTCGGCTTCGCCGAGGTGGGCTTGGCCGGTGTGGTCGCTGACGAGACGATCCTGCTTCCCACCGACCTCACGAACCTGCTGGGCGATGACACCGGAGCGGAGTTGGTGGTCCTCCTCACCAGGCAGCGCTCGGATCCACGTGACCCCATTCGCGCTGAACCGGAAGGGGCGATGGATAGGACGCTGCACCTTCCATGGGCCCGAACGTTCGACCTGCGTGGCGAGGCCCGCTGGTCGGCCCACGCCGATGACGACCTCATGGACGACCCGGGTGCGCCGATGGCAAGCGCCACCGCCAGCCTCGCCGGCGACCTCCGCTCCCGCGGACGCTCAGCGTTCGACGATGATCTGGCCACAGCCTGGCAGCCGCCAATCGGTCCACAGGACGGACAGGCGGTGACGATCACGCACCCCGAGCCACTTGCCTTCAGAAACCTGGCGTTCACCTACCGGGCCGATGGACTGCACTCCGCGCCGAGCGTTGTCACGGTCCTCGTAGACGGACTGGCCATCGGACGCGCCACTCTCCCTGGAACGATTCGGGCACCCGGGGACGTCGTGAGCGTCGACCTTGACCTGCCCGATGCCTCGGGACGCTCCCTAACGCTCCGCATCGATGAGGTCGTCGAACGTCGGACCATGAACTGGTACTCCGGCCTACCCGATGTCCTACCGGTGGCAATTGTCGAAATATCTGACGGATTCGACTTTCCGGAGCGCCCCAAGCGGATCGACACGGGTTGCCGTGAGGACCTCCTCCGGGTGGACGGCCGGTCTATACCGGTGCGCATCACCGGGTCCACCGCTGATGCGTTCGCCAGACGACCCCTCACCGTGGCGGCATGCGGTCCCGACCTGGACCTGGTTGCCGGAGAACACAGGCTCGTGGCCGCCGCCGGTGTCGACACGGCCTTCGACCTGGACCGCCTGGTGCTCGCCTCCCCTTCCTCGAACCCCGGCACCCGGGCCGAAATGCCTTCACTGAGGGTCCTGAGAATGGGAAGGACGCAGATACACCTCGAGGTGGAGGCCGATGGTGCTCCGGTGCCCTACTGGCTGGTGCTGGGACAGAGCCTCAGCTCCGGCTGGCACCTCCGGGACGACCTCGGGCTGGACTACGGACCAGCCCGTCTGGTCGACGGCTTCGCCAACGGGTGGCTGATCACGCCGGGAGACACCGGGACCTCCTCGTTCAGCCTCGTCTGGGAGCCGCAACGGTTGGTCTGGATTGGCCTCGGAGCCTCCCTGCTGGCTGCGCTGGCGTGCCTCTTGGTTGCCGTCCGGGGTCGTGGCGACCTCGGACCGGTGGCACCCGGTCGGCCGGCGTTCGAGGATCCCCGTGGTCGCCGACGGGAGCTGTCGACTCTCCGGGCTGCGCTAGTGGGCCTCCTGGTGGCGGCATTCTCGATCCTGAACCTGCCTTCTCTGCACATTGCCGGGGCCCTGGTCGGACTTGCCGCCGCCGCTGCCCTGTGCGGCTGGATCCCGCGGCGAATTACTACGGTGCTGGCCGTCCTGGCAATGGGGTCTGCCTCCGCCCTAATCGCCATCGAACAGATCCGATTCCGCCACCCCCGGGACTTCGTCTGGCCGCTCTTCTTCGAGGGATACCACGTACTGGGCGTGTTGGCCATCCTGTGCCTGGCCGCCGGTGCGCTGCAGGCCCTTGTGGAACGACGGTCGACCTGAGGCCCGGGATCACCCCAACTCCGTGTTGGCCCCCGTCCACAGCCATGTCACCACTGACGCTCCCACGGCCACCATCGGGGCCCCGACCACCCCGACGACGGCCAGGCGGCGACCCAACCGCCGTGCCGGTCCGACGAGGGCACGTGGCGACCAAGCGATGAAGGCGAGCACAGCCAGCGGTGCCGAGTACCTGGCCATCTGGAGCC
>ENA-OSET01004173-OSET01004173.1-sediment-metagenome-genome-assembly--contig:-NODE-4173-length-12919-cov-3.011291_pt1 | contig 12919 bp, 14 predicted proteins | sample MGYA00237882_ERZ534229 | MGnify/ENA primary metagenome ERZ534229 (study PRJEB26408, sample SAMN06266212) | sediment metagenome | isolation source: Hudson Canyon methane seep mesocosm | place...
ACTTGTATTACGGCTTGATAATTACAACGATATTATCGATAAATATTCAGCTCAGGCAGCTGATAAACTAGTGGTTTCAGTAACCAAAAAGCTCCAAGGTAAATTGCGAAATGGCGATATTCTTGGCCGAATTAGTGAGAATGAGTTTGTGCTTATCGTTGAACCAGAAAATGGTAAGTTAGAAAATGAAATTGTCGCGAATAGAATTAAAAAATCCTTTTCTCATCGGATAATGATTGATGGCTACTCCCTACAAACAGACCTCAATATTGGTATGGCCATATATCCTAATGATGGTGAGCATTTAGATACTTTAGTTGCCATATCAAACAAATCAATGACAACTGGGGGCACCAGGCAGGGGATCTTTGTCTCAAACTGGTAGCGGCCCAAATTCAACTACAGTTGCGCACAACAGATCTTCTGGCCCGTTACGGCGGAGAAGAGTTTGTTGTGGTACTGCCTAGTTGCCACATAGCCGAGGCCCACACCATTGCCGAACGTATCAGAGTGGCGGTAGAAGGTTTGCAGGTCTTGCAATCTGAGCTTGAACTGCAGGAGGGCATCAGCAGTGGTGATGCCGGGGCAGATACTTCGATTGCACTTCGGGTATCTGTTGGCTTGTGCGCCTGGGCTCCGCCGCCTATGCGAACGGAGGATCTGAGTCTGCTTGGGCAGCAATTGTTAGGGGCAGCCGACGAGGCGATGTATGCCTGCAAACGCGCCGGGCGAAATCAGGTCAGGGCAGTGGAATTTCAAGCAGATACAGCCACGGCCAGTTTTTCCCTGTAATCCACAAACCTCGACCCTTGGGGTCGGCGGCAATACCGTTTAACACACTGTCTGTTTTGCGCGGGGCACTCTCACGAGCTAGCGCCGATAAGTCAATTTTCTGTTTCACCTCACCGCTTATGGGATCGATGGCAACTATGAAGTTTTCTTGCCAGACATTGGCCCAGATATGACCGCGGAAAAAGTCGAGTTCATTCAGGCGGGTAACGGGCTTGTTGTTCAATCGGACCTTGAGGATGTGGCTTCGTTTGAATGTGATGGGATCCCGAAATTGCAGCTTGCTGCTGCCGTTGCTCATGATGAGCTGACTGCCATCGTGGGTGATACCCCAGCCTTCTCCGCGGTAGCGAAAGATGCGTTGGGGTTTCATATCGCGGGCCCGGTAGAGAGTGGCGATGCCCTTGGTCCAGCTCAAGAGATACAAACGCTCTCCCATCTGCGTAAGACCTTCCGCAAAGAGATTCCCCGCCACGGGCCAGGTTTCTGTCGCCGGTAGTGGTTGTTTGTTATTGGCCGACCCTTCAAGCGGATAGCGGGTAATGTAGGAGCGCCCATAATGTCCTGAGCTTTCGATCATGTAATCCCCCACGGCTTGCAGACCCTGGGTGAAGTTTTTGGTGTTGTGTGGGCGCTTCTCAATAATGCGGTAGTCGAGGCTGAATGCAGACTCGGCGCTGAGTAACAAGAGTGTGCCCAGTAACATTAACGTTGGGCGGCATGAAAATATCATTAACGGGATTACCTGCTCTCAATTCGAGTCTGTTAAGGTTATGGCAACTGAATGTGCTCGTGCAACCGCTCTTGGAAAAATTATGAATCGTTTGAAGGCTTTTGTCTCTCTTACCCTGCTGGGTGGAATGGCTGTCGTACTCCCTGTCGCGATAATGGCGATATTATTCCAGTGGCTTTTTCGCCTGGTCACCACGTTTATTCAGCCCATGACCGACTGGCTAACCAGCCGTGCAGAAATCCAGGAGATCATGGCAGACGGCGTGGTGGTATTAATTATTGTTGCCACCTGCTTCTTAATTGGCCTGTTGATCAAAACCGGTGTCGGCCGTTGGCTGCACCACTGGCTCGATCGCATATTAGGTCGTCTGGCGCCAGGTTATAAAACGATCCGTGAAATCGTTACCCAGTTTCTAGGAGGAGACAGCAATGAATCTTTACTCAACGGTCAGGTCTGCAAGGCCCGTGTGTTTGGAGAGAATTCACCGGCGACAATGACGGCCATCGTCACGGCAACTCATATAGATGGGTCATATTCGGTGTTTGTACCAACGGCCCCAATTCCAACCTCGGGCATGGTGTATCATTTGCCTGCCCGATGTGTCGAGTTATTGCCCCACCTGACAGTAGAGGCCGCTATGCGAACAGTGATAGCGTGTGGTGCCGGGTCTCAGGTATTACGGGTACCGGAGCCCGGACTCTAGAGGGGTTTATTCTGCGTCTGCCGTGTCTTCCAGTTCGCGACTGGCGACATACTCAATGGCGTCTTTCACGGCGTTTTCTACCTTGGTATGGATTTCCTGTATGTCTTCGGCCGACATGAAAAACGTCATATCCACGTTGTGGCGGATGTAGCGGGGGGGCAATCGATTCAAAGCAACACAGGCAATGTCTGCCAGGTAATCCACATCGTGATGGGCCCGTTCGCTTGAATCCGAAATTTGTTCCAGCACCAGATGCTCGTAATAATTGTGAATTGAATCGACCCCGGCGGGCAGTTCATAACGTCTTTGACCTGGTGTGAGTAACATGGGCTTTCCTTATTGTTGGTTTTTTGCAGCGAATACCTGCAATCGAAGTATAAGTATAGCCGCTATATTTTTTTGCGTATCAAGTCTCGAATTATGAAACGGGCGGGGTTGAGTGCTTGCACCAAGTGGCGCGGCAGAGGCAGAGGGTTGTTGTCAATCTGGGCGGCAAGTAATTCAGCGGTCACGGCCGAATAGGTGAGCCCGCGAGAGCCGTGTCCCACATTCAGAAATAACCCAGGCCAATAATCTCCAGCCCTTGGTATAGAGGATTTGGCATTTTTACGCAGCAATTCATAGTCTTTTAAAAACGCCTCATAACACGGTGCAGGCCCGGCGAGGGGCAAATAGTCGGGTGTGGTGCATCGAAAGGCCGCTCGGCCCCGCAGGAGTTCCGAGTGTTGTCTGTGGTCGTCAATGTTCAGCGCGTGAGCGAGCGCGGGCGTTGGGCCTTCGATTTTGTCCAGGTTGTCGATATGGTCCTGCTGTCGTGTCTCTGACGACTCAAGGGTTGGATCAAACGAGGTTTTCATATCGAAGCTTGCGCCAATACAGTGAGACTGCGATTGCGGCGCACATGGGGCGATGTACCCTACGCTGCATATAGCCGTTTTTAAAGCACGGCTGGCGTCGGTTGCCGGCAGATACGTTACCTGTCCACGAACGGGTTTGATCGGCAGGTGCCGGGTTTGAGAAAACTGGCGGGTGTGATTGGCCGTTGCGATGACAACAAAATCTGCCGTGTAGAGTGATTGCCCGTCGGGGGCAAGGGCGTGCCAGCGGTCTCTGTATTCCAGTGCATCAATGCATACCTGGGTGTGAACCGAAATGTTGGGGTGCTGCACGAGGTGTTGGCATAAACGTGCTGGGTTGACCCATCCCGCTTTAGGGAAATAAAGGCCGGAATGTGGCACGTCAATGCCGGCGATCAAAGAGGCTCGGGAGGGCGAAACAAATTCAACTAATCGGTCCGCATGCCCGTAGCGGGCATGTAGAGAGTGGTGCAACTTCTCTTCTTTGGGGGTGTGGGCAAGTTGCAAAACGCCGCACTGTTGACCCGCCTCAGGGGCGGCGTGCCAAAAGTCTCGATAATATCGCTGACCAAATTCCAGTGCATTGAGATTAAATTCCGCGAGGGTCTCCTCTCGCGGTGACAGCTTTCCATACAAAACACCCTGAGGGTTACCAGAGCCCTGAGTGGCCAACTGTGCATGTTGTTCCAGAAGGTTTACCTGGTACCCCCGGTGGGCCAGAGCGGCGGCAGTGTGGCAGCCCGCGATACCGCCTCCGATCACGATGACCCGTTTCTTGTGATTGGGGGGGCAAACAACAGGGGCTCGAACGCAGTGCCAGGGTGGAGGAAAAGGTGAATTGTATGCGCCCTCAACAAAGTCGGCGGGCTCTGGTGATGTGTTGGGCCGGTCAACGGTAGCCTCAATACGAAGAGGCAGGTCCGGCTCATCAATTTGTTGGCTGGAAAAACCGGCGGTACCGAGTGCGCGCTCGACACGCTGAGTCGCAAAATTACTGCACAATGTAGAACCTGGATGACTGAGGGATGCCAGGGCAGAAAAAAGAGGGTCGATCGCAGCTTCTGGCATGTGACTGAGGCTCAGTTCATCCAGATACCAGGCATCTATCGCAGCTTGCGGATATTTGAATAGCGGGTGTTGGCTGAGGTGTAAGCGCTCAAGTCCAGCCTGAGGTTCATCGACAATCAGGGTCAAATTAACTCTTTGTTGATCAAAACTCAGCCTGTGAAAACCTTTGCTGAGAAGGCAGGGGTACTGGTCTAACAAGGACTCGGCGAAAGGTTTTAGTTCGGGCCAGAGTTTTAATTGGCGGCGCAGATCTTCTAGTTCGAGTGGTTGACTTTCTACGCTGAGGTAATCGAGCCGGGCATCGGGGGCGGCCTTTTCACGCCAAAGCGCCCACGTTGCCAGAAAACCCAAACCTCGACCAAAGCCAATCTCTCCGATAACAAAGCGCGTATCGGGCCCGCTGTTCCATCGCTCGGCCAGTTGGTTGCCCGCCAAAAAAATTGCTTGTCTGTTGGCGAGTTCATCCTTCTGCCAAGTGTGCATTTAGCTTAATCCAAACTCTGCCAGAATTTGTTGGCACCAGCGGTGGATACGCTCTTCGGAGAGATCAAATTCGTTTTCATCATCAAGGGCCAGCCCAACAAAATGTTCACCATCGGCGGTGAGTGCCTGGGAGTTATCATACTCATAACCCAGTATAGGCCAGTAACCACAGGGTCTGCCGCCCTGATTAACCACTTTTGTGTGAAGGTAACCCATGGCGTCCAGAAACCACTCCGGGTAACCAATCTGATCGCCGAGGCCAAATAAAGCGACGGGTTTGTCTTTGAGATTCAGTGTGTCTAGCGACTCCCAGATCTCTTCCCAGTCCTCCTGCAGTTCTCCGTAATCCCAGGTGGGAATACCGAAAATAATACAGTCATATTCTTCGCAGGTGGCGATATCTTCATCGGCGATGTTGAACATATCAACAGCGTCTTCACGATTCAGTAAGGTTGACAGGCATTGGGCGATTTTCTCACCCGCCATTTCTGTGTAGCAGGTTGAGCTGCCATAAAACAAACCCAATGTGGGCCGATTTTGTGGGGGCTGAGTGTCACGATTCTGGAGGTTAGAGGGCATCGGGGTATCCCATTTGTCGCCAGGCTTCGAAGACGATGACCGCTGCGGCATTTGACAAATTCATGCTTCGGCTATCGGCACGCATTGGAATACGAATGATTGATTCCGGCGCAAATTCAGACAGCACATTATCGGGCAGGCCCCGGGTCTCGGGTCCAAAAACAACACAGTCGCCGTCGGCAAAGTGGGCGTCACTATGGCGGGTTTTGCCTTTGGTGCTAATGGCATAGATTTTATGGGGTTTTTCTTGTGCCAGAAATGCGGCCCAGCTGGCGTGTGTCGCCACATCTTTCCACTCGCCGTAGTCGAGCCCGGCTCTGCGCAGGCGTTTGTCATTCATCTCAAAACCCAAGGGTTCAATGAGGTGTAATTCGCAACCTGTATTGGCGGCCAATCGGATGATATTGCCTGTGTTGGGTGGGATTTCCGGTTCAAACAACACGAGTTTTAACATTTTCTACTCAATTTTAATGTTATGGATACAAAGATGGGCAAAAACACCTGATTTTAAACGAATTTTAATAGAGTTATCGATAAATATTGTTACACTTCTACCTGAGTTTATCCGTATATTAAAATAAAAAGGAATTGGGGGATTTGTTCTGCGTAAGCTATTTGGCCAAAACGCCAAGCAGACCGGCATTGTGGGTCTGGAGATTTCCTCTGAAGGTGTTGCCATTGCGCAGGGCCCTGGCGCTTCGTCTTCCCGCGCTGAACTGAATCTTTGCGAATTCCTGTCATTCGATCCCGCCACAGATGACCCCAAACGAGACAGCCAGCTACAAAGAGATATGCTTGAACAGCGCATCGATGCGCTGGACTTAAAAAACGCCCCCTGTCATGTAGTGATGCCGGTTGGCAGTTATCAATTACTATTGGTGGAGGCGCCCAAGGTTGAACCCAAAGAACTGGGTGAAGCCATTCGCTGGCGAATCAAAGACTTAATCAACTACCCTCTGGAAGAGGCAGCGGTCGACGCCTTTTTGCTCCCAAAAGACAGCAGCAGTAGTGGCGCCAGCATGGCCTATGCGGTTGTGGTCAAAAAAGAGTATATCCGTTCACTGGTCAGTTTTGTCGAGCAGGCGCGTCTTGAGTTAAAGGCGATTGATATCGGTGAAATGTGTTTGCAAAACGTATTGTCGGCGGGCGCCGACAAAGAGGCTCTAAGCCGCAGCACCGCATTGGTCAAATTCCGCCAGGGTTCTGGTAGCCTGCATGTGTATAAAGCGGGAAACCTGTATTTATCACGCCAGTTTAAACTCGACTATGGTGCGGGTTTGCTCGACGATCTTCCCCAAGAGGCCCTCGTGTTAGAGCTGCAACGCTCGCTGGATTACTATGAGCGGCAAATGCGCCAGGTCCCTCCTCGCACGATCTACTTCTGCGGCGACAATATCAGTGAAGACAAGATAACCGACGGGATTCAAAGTAGTTTGTCTGCGGACATAAAAGTTTTACCTGTATCAGAATCTTTTGAGCTCTCCGAAACGATTGAAGCTCACATTCTGTCTCTGTGCCTGCCTGCAGTGGGTGCCACTTTGCGGCCTGTGGGGGAGATCTGATGCAGCAGGTTAACCTCTATTTACCCGAGTTTCGGCCTAATAAAGATCCTTTACGCGCGTCGCAGTTGGCGCTGCTGTCGGGGGTTGTTGTTGTCTTGCTGGTTTTGTATTCGCTGTATGGCAACTACCAAAACACCCAGCTACAAACACAAGTGAGTATCCTCCAAAACGATATTCAAACAGTGGACGCTGAAGTGGCTGTGCTGCGCTCCAAAATGCCTAAAGACAACAGCTCAGCAATGGAGCGTGAAAACACGCATCTGGAAAAAGAAATCGAGAAACGACGACTGCTTCAAGCGCTGCTTCAGGATAAAAACCTGGGTAATACGGCCGGCTTTTCTACTCAGCTGGAAGGACTGGCGAGGCAGCGGCTGGGCACGGTATCTCTGGACACGTTTTCCCTCTTGGATGGAGGTCGCTCACTTGAACTGAGTGGCTGGTTGCGCAAGGCGGACCAACTGCCTCTCTACCTGCAAAATCTGAGGCAGGAGACCGGTTTTGAACAGGTGCGATTTGGCGTGATGAACATCGAGCGCGACCCGTCCCGCACAGATGCCATGCGATTCCAGCTCAATCAACCGGGGGACGATTCGTGAAAGCGCAATGGTTATTACTCAGTGCTAAAATCGATGCGCTAAGCCTTCGCGAACGGGCACTGGTTTTATTTTCGGTCTTAGCCGTAGTTTATATGCTGTGGAATCTTGTCTTCCTGTCGCCCCAAGAGCAGCGCCATGGGCGCCTGCTCTCTGAAATGGCCAACTTGGAAACGCAATTGAAAGCCCGGCAAAGTGAACTGGCCTTGTTTACTGACCTTGCCAATAACAAGCAAAATAGGCCCGTTGAAGTGAAACAGCGCGAGCTGAACGCTGAGCTTGAGTCATTGAATGCCGAGCTTGCAACCTTGAGCCAGGGATTGATTGCTGCCAGTGATCTCCCCGTGTTGTTACAGCAAGTGCTGGCAAAGTCCACAGGGCTGCGTCTTTTGAGTGCGCAGACTTTGCCCGTGGAGTCCATCATATTACAGCCAGAGGAAACGCCAGATGATTCTTCTGGTCTGGATGATAGTGAAGAAACCGATACCAGCCTTGAGGCGGGTGTCTACAAACATGCCACCGCGCTGAAGATCAATGGTGGTTATTTTCAGGTGCTGGATTATTTACAAACCCTGGAGTCTTTACCCTGGCGTTTTTATTGGGACTGGATGAGTTATTCGGTTGTCGAATACCCCAGCGCTGAAATTGAAATCAGAGTGTATACCCTGAGCGCAGAGGAGGGTTTGCTGGGTGTTTAATCGACGCTGTTTAATCAGCATGTGCACGTTGGCATTGTTATTGTCTTCTACCTTGAGCTTGGCGACGGAATCACTTAGAGATCCTACTCGCCCGCTGGGGTTTGTCAGCAAAAAAAGCAAAACAGAATCGCTGATTTTACATTCGGTATTAATGAGTAAGCAGCGGAAAGTGGCGTTGATCAACGGGCAGCAATTGACCGAAAATGATGTTATTGCGGGGTCTGGTGGCGTGGTGCTAGAACATATTATGCCGCATTCAGTGCAGGTCAGTCTGGCCGGCAAACGCTGGCAGGTGTATTTACAGAATAACCGGGGTCTTAAAAAGACACCCGTCAATCGATAAGGGAAAGGGCACATGTCAGAGAACAGGCATTATTGGCAGCAGGCTGGAAAGCGTGTTGCACTGTTTACAAGCGCTCTTTGTTTGCTTGCCAGCTGTGCGCAACAGACGCGGGAACCCATGCCCATTGAGAACGCGATCAACGAGGCGGTCCAGCAACATAAATCGAGCACGGCTGTACCCGATGCCGTATCGGATGCCCTGTTGCCCGGCGCCCTTCAAGAGGCTCCCCTGGATGTTCACTCGGAACGCTTTGATCTGGCGGTGAGGGATGTGCCTGCGCGTTCCTTTTTCCTGGGCTTGGTTGAGGGGACTGGCGTCAATGTTGTGGTACACCCCAATGTCAGTGGCTCAATTTCACTTGAGTTAAATGACGTTTCAATTGTCGATGTGATGAATGTCACTCGCGATATCTATGGCTATGAATTCAAACGCCAGAATGGCATTTACACGGTCTACCCCAGCGAGTTGCGCACAGAAATTTTTTACATCAATTACCTGGACGTACAGAGAGTGGGGCTCTCTGATACCAGCGTAAAATTGGGTGATATTACCTCTTCCCGTGGAAACAGTAGTGGCGAGAGTGGTGGATCACAAAATTCCTCCTCTTCGGGTAATGACAGCTTGCTGCCCTATTTTGACAAAGGCGTGATTGGCAGTGGAGGCGGAGAAAAAAGTGTCAGTGGTTCCAGAGTGCAAACCCTGAACAAAACGGATTTTTGGGGTGGTCTGCGTAGCACGGTTGCGGCCATCATTGGGGGTGAGCGAGATGATCGGCTCATCATGGTCACGCCCCAGGCCGGTATGGTTGTGGTGAAAGCCATGCCACAGGAACTCAATGCTGTACGGGAATTCTTAGAGAGAGCGGAACTCAGCGTTAAACGTCAGGTAATTCTTGAAGCCAAAATTCTGGAAGTGAGATTGAGTGAGGGACATCAGTCGGGAATCGACTGGACGGCCATCAATGGAGAACTCTTGCTGGTGAATAATGTGTCTCAGTTTATCTCGCCTACTGAGATCATTGAGGCCACCGAGTCCGTCGGTGAGATCTTCTCCTCCATGATTCGGGTGAGCGATATTTCGGATTTATTATCTCTTCTGGAAACGCAGGGCAATGTTCAGGTCTTGTCCAGCCCCAGAATTTCTACCGTTAACAATCAAAAGGCGGTTATCCGCGTGGGCTCGGATGAGTTTTTTGTCACGGGTATTTCCAGCAATACCACCTCAAACGCCAGTGCAACCACCTCCACGCCGAATATCGAACTGGCGTCATTTTTCAGTGGAATTGCGCTGGATGTGACGCCTCAAATTGCGGAGAATGGAGAAGTTATACTTCACATCCACCCGGTGATTAGCGATGTTCAGGATCAAACCAAGGAGTTAACCGTTGGCGATGAAAAGTTCTCTCTACCGCTGGCATTGCGCGATATTCGAGAGTCGGACAGCATCGTACGGGCACAGAGTGGCGAAGTGGTCGTATTGGGTGGGCTTATGCAGGAGGTGCTTGTCGATCAGAAGGGCAAAAACGTAGGCCTGGGTGATATACCAGTGTTAAATACTTTGTTTAAAACAAAGAACTACAGCAGTGTCAAAACGGAATTAGTCATTTTGCTACGGCCTATTGTCGTGGGCAAAGACAGCTGGAAAAACGCACTATCGGAATCGCAAAACTCGATTCAACGTCTGGGCAAACAATATCAACAGGATTTTCGTTAATCATTTGCGTGTGGAGTAGTTGATATGTATCAGGAACATTTTGGCCTACACGAACGGCCGTTTTCACTGACCCCTGATACACAGTTCTTTTTTAATAAGCGCAGTCACCGCGACGCGCTGAATACCTTATTGTTGGCGCTGCGTCACAGTGAAGGCTTTGTTAAGATCAGTGGCGAGGTGGGCACAGGCAAGACATTACTGTGCAGAAAGTTGCTAAACTCGCTCGGCGACGAATACATCACCGCCTATATCCCTAATCCCTATTTAACACCCGACGAATTAAAGTGGTTTCTGGCCAGTGAAATCGGTGTTGAATACGACAAATCAGTGCCGGCTTATAAATTGCTGGATGACATATATAAACGTTTGTTAACGCTGGCTCAGGAGCGTAGGCAAGTGGTGCTGGTTGTTGACGAAGCCCAGGCCATGCCCCGTGAAAGTATTGAAGCTTTGCGTTTGCTCACCAATCTGGAAACAGAAAAACGAAAGTTGTTACAAGTTGTGCTGCTGGGGCAGCCGGAATTGGATGAAATGCTCGAGCGACCCGATTTGCGCCAATTGAAACAGCGCATCGTGTTTTCTGAAGTGTTGAAAGGGTTCGACCTTAAAGATACTCGCCAGTACCTTGCCTACCGATTGGCATCGGCGGGTTTCAGTGGTCGTGAACTTTTTTCTCCTGCCTCTTCCCGCTTACTGTATCAGGCATCGGGGGGCATTCCTCGTTTGATGAATATCCTTGCCCATAAGGCAATGCTGGCGGCCTATGGTCGTGGAGATCAGAGCATCACCCGAACGCATGTGATCAGTGCAATTAAAGATACCGGAGAGAGCCGGTTTCATGGTCGTCTGTCGGCAAGTGGTGCTGCGTTCTTCTGGCCAATACTGGGGGCGCTTTCCGCGCTGGCAGTGGTCGGCGTGCCTCGTTTGATGGGAGTGTGGTAGTGAGTTTGGTTAATGACATGCTTCGGGATCTGGATAAAAAGCCGGTGCCCAGAGGAGATGCCAAGCGCATTCAGGCAGATGAAACATTGTCAGTGGGCAGTCGATTTACAGGGCTGTTGCCTGCACTGTTGGCATTTATTGCGGTGGGGGCGGCAATCTATTTCAGCGCTGCGCCTAACGAGGAAAATGAGCTGAACAATTCAGCCGAGAATCTTACCTCCGTGCTGAGTGTGCCCAAGACCTCCGATGAAGATTCTTCAGTGGATAATCAGAAAACCACTAAAACAACACAAACTCAGGCTTCAGAGACTCTGGAGGCAGACTCCAAAGAACGGCTGCAGGCGCTGCTCGACCAGCCTAAAGCGGACTATTATGGCGAAACCATCGATGCCTTAACACAAATGCCGTCTGCCGCCTTTGCTGGGGAGATGGCAGAAAAACGTACTCAGGAAAACACGATCCAACAACAAGCCAAGGCTGAAGAGTCTTCCAGACAGTCGACTGTTTTGGCCTCTACCGCCCAAGAATCTCACATCGAACACGTATTAGAAAATGCCAGACGAGCACTGGGCTTGGATCGGCTGACATCGCCCATTGGTGACAACGCCTTTGATTATTATAAAGACGCACTAAAACTCGACGCTGGCAATTCAGAGGCGCTGAACGGTTTGAATGTTATCGCTGAACGTTACGTTGAGTTGGCGCAGGACTATGCCCTTGAGGGCAACACCACCCGTGCCGGTGTTTTGTTGAGGCGGGCGAGTGCCGTGGCGCCTGCGCATCCGGCTATCGAACATTTCTGGCCTAACGTGAATCGCTTTGGTTATGCCATCAGTGATACACCCCAGGATAATGGAGTGCCTGTTAAAACTCCGGATCGTCCTTCATCAAAGCCCCCTGAGTCACGTTCCCGCGTGTTGGCCAGTACCGTTCTGGGCGTGGTGGCTCCCTCTGAGGGCTCGCGAGTAACGGTAGTGCGCAGCGCTGAGTGGGAAGACCGAAATGCGGCTGCCGAAGCCAGAGCGTTGATTGGTCAGGGGCTCGCATCATCCGCGCGACTGCAATTACGTGCCTTTGTGAGTGTCAATCCAGGTGCGTCTAAGAGCGTGCGTGTTTTGTTTGAATTATTATTATCGGAGCAAAAATATGCGGAAGCCAGAGTGTTGCTGTCGCGTCATCGAGACCTGCCCGGTACCGAGTTGGCGATAATGTCGAGCTACTGGTTTCTGGCTCAAAAAGATCTTACGGGCGTTACTGATTTGATTGATTCGCAGCCAAAAAGCTACGATCAGAACAAAGAATATTTAGGTTTAAAAGCAGGGGTACTACAAAAGATTTCTCGTTATAGAGAGTCTGCGGAAGCCTATCAACGATTATTGCAGTCCGAGCCGTCAAATACCGCCTATTGGTTAGGCCTGGCCGTCGCCCTTGATGCGATGACGGAACCCTCCCGGGCACTTGTTGCTTTTCAACGGGCACTGCCCGGTCAGAACAGCGCAGATGTACGACGGTATGTGCTTGCGCGCATAGAGGCTTTGTCTGGCCCAGAGCATCAATCCGATAGAAAAAACACACCCAAGCAGGGGACATACTCGACGCCATGACACAGGCCGCCGCTCCAAAACGTATTCGTCTGGGAGATTTGTTGGTTAGCCAGCAAATGATCACAGATGCACAATTGACTCACGCACTGCAGGAACAAAAACTGACCGGGCGAAAGCTCGGTGCAACATTGGTTGAGTTGGAATACGTTGACGAGAATGCCTTGTTAAGCCTGCTTTCCGAGCAGTTGAATATTCCCTTTGTCGACCTGGAATTATTTCGTTTTGATCGCGAGCTCATGCAGCAGTTGCCCG
>ENA-OSET01004174-OSET01004174.1-sediment-metagenome-genome-assembly--contig:-NODE-4174-length-12915-cov-90.920938_pt1 | contig 12915 bp, 10 predicted proteins | sample MGYA00237882_ERZ534229 | MGnify/ENA primary metagenome ERZ534229 (study PRJEB26408, sample SAMN06266212) | sediment metagenome | isolation source: Hudson Canyon methane seep mesocosm | place...
ATTTCTTGCTTAGTAGCCGTTAATGAAACGCCTAAAATATCACACGCCTGCGCTTTAGTTAAATTAGTTGATTTTTGTGACGATGATTTAGATTGATTCGCTGCATTGCGGGAGTGATAAAAAAACTGCATTAATTTTTGTATTTGCGGAATATATCGTAAAAGTACCGGCAAAAAACGCATGACAAAAGCAACTGCTCCTGCTGACACTGCAAGCAGCCAATGTAGCCGCCCCGTTAATGCAAGCAACACAATAATCAGCACGACAAAAACGATGAAACTTTGCTTCACATAAAGCTGACGCTGAGTAGAATTTTTACTAAATAATACTTTAAGCCACCAAATAATACCCACAATAACAAGTAAAAAATAGACTCTTATCATTATTTTTGATTCTAATTTGGTAGAAGTTATAGTCATGAAGAAACATAACTATAAATAAGTGAAAATCAATTTACAGCAAAGATTAGCTCAGCGTAAATTAATTTAGTGTGAATAAGCGTTAACCGCTTTCTTTCCTTGCCCAAGCTCCTGCAAAGCTTGGGATAGTTCTTTTTTTTGCTGATGGCCTAGTTGCATTAATTGATCATTGAGTATTTGAATCGTTTCGATTCCCACTCTGACCGCAGCAGTATCATCCGAGGAACTTGCATCAGGAGAAAAATAAGCTTCTATTTTCTTGCTACGTTCAGCCTCTAAGGAAATCACATCATCCCAAAGAGCAGCTTCAGCTTTATCTAACATAGACTGTGATAGTTGAATTAAATCAGCTATCTGTAACTTAGTTTCGGTCACTACTGCCCTACTTTATCAGCAATACTATCCCAGCTTAATTTAATCGAGATCATTAAGGTTGCTACTTCATCCAAAATATCTTCATCACTTTTTGCATTAGCTAACATTAAACGATTCAACATATACTCATAAAGGCTATCAAGATTAGCTGCAATTTCTCCACCTTGCGCCACATCTAAACTAGATCGTAGACCAGCAACTATATTAATTGCCTTAGTGATGTTAACCGCTTTATTTGCAACTTCTTTACGCTTAACATTCCCTTTAGCTTGTGCAATTCTTTGTAAAACACCCTCCATTAACATTTGAATTAAACGATGTGGCGAAGCATCCATAACACCACTATGTACTCCAACAGACTGATACTGTTTCATTGCTACACTTGCATTCATGTCATTATCCTTTATTTTATGTCTATACTTCTTAAATATAAATATCTTTAACTATTATCTATATCGTCTTGAAAACACAAAACTTTAATTTTTTTTATGAATAATTATTAAGAGTATCTACTCAAGTACAGCAGTATACGCCCCTAAATCTATGTTTTACGCACAACACCAGGAAGACCCTCTAGTTGCTGCCCTAAGTAAGTACTCAAACTTTGTAGCTGACCAACCAATACATCCATTGCTGAAAATCTAGCTCGATAACGACTTTCAATTGACACTAACCTTTCACCTAATGCAGCCCTATCATCAGCAACGCTTTGAATTCTATCTTTTAAACTACTTTCTCTTGAGTCAATAGAGCCTTCCGATGCCAAATAAGCCCCCAATGTTTTATCAAGCTTAGAGGCCACACCATTTTCACCTGCAAATAATTCAGAAACAGCAGTAAAATCATCTGCCATTACTTCAGCTAACCGAGCTGAATCGAGCTGAAAGTGCCCATCCTCATCCGTCGTTATACCAATATCAACAATACCTCCATATTTTAAACCACCTATAGAGTCACCTAAAATATTCCTAATACTACTTTGCACCCCTCGTAACATCGAATCTCCCTGCAATGCCCCGGCTACTTTTGTTTCTGCATCATAACCAGATAACCCCTTAAGTGCATCAGTTAATGCATTATAAGCTGAGACAAATGATTTAACTTTAACGTTTATTGTGCCTGAATCCAGCTCAACATTTAAGGTTTCAATTGTAGCAAGCTCTTCTTTTTTTAAATTTATGGTTACACCGGTAATAACATCCGAGAAGCTATTACTATCTTTTGTGACCAATTGACCATCTAAATTGAAGGTTGCATCCTGCGCTGGCTGCGAAACAATCAAATTCAGAGAATCTAAACGCGCTAAATCAAACCCATCGCCGGCATTATCATCAGCAGCAGCAACCGTAATACTATTTGCCGAGCCATTAGTATTTGAATCTAAAACCAATTGCGGCCCACCATCCACATTGATAATAGATGCTGCTATCCCAGGGTTATCAGAGGCTGCATTAATTGCATCCCGAATTCCCTCTAGCGTATTATTAGTACCATCGACTGTAATTTGGAAAGTATCCGCACCTAAACTAATATCTAAAGCACCTGTCCCAATAACCTCTGTATCTGCATCAGTAAAACTATTTGAACGTACTTTAGCTGGCTGAGCTAAAGTTAAAACCTCAATTTCGTAACTCCCTGCACTCGCAGTTTGATCTGCAACCGCAGTAAACAAAGAGGTATCACTAGAGCGCGCTGATCGGGGTTGTAAGCTTTCCATATAACTTAAGCTTGCTAAACTTGTTTTGAATTCACTTAATACTGATTTTAACCTCCCTACTGCGGACAAATCAGATTGGTAACTAGCTTCACGTTTATTTAAACGAAATGAAGGGGCCGACCCTTCAGCCTGAACCAATTGAGTGACTAAACTATCAATATCAAGCCCAGAACCTATACCAGATGATGTAAGCGCCATAATTGCTCTCCTTATAAATAATTCATCACTTTTACTTTAAATTTTTATGCTTCTGAAGTAAAAATATTAAATGCTTGCTCCATCGAGCCACTTTCATTAAATTCATTCAACTTAGCAGATAGTGTCAATATCTCCTCTGTAGGGTATTGCTTAATGACCTCTTTACTCACTGTATCTAATATACTAACCACATCCCGGCCGCTGCCTTCATCGACAGAAAAAGCTAAATTACGCTGGTCCGCTTTAAGATAATTATTAAGCTTATCAACAGAAACTTTTAGCTCACCAGAGCTCACACTCTTTGCAGCTATTTCCTCCTCAACACTCTTATCTTTTTGCTTTGCCACTTCCAATTTAGCGGCAACAGCTTCATCAGTTTTAATTTCCCGCCCTTCTTGCATTGCAACAGAGCTAGCCTGGGGTTTCGCATCAGCGGGGGCGGGAGCTACATTTGTTATGCCTGAATTAATATCCATAACATCCTCCTAATTTAAAAGGCATAAGGAGCTTGATTTTTAACAACCCAAGCCCCTTATGCATTAATGATATTAACCTAATAAACTCAATACACCTTGTGGCACCTGGTTAGCCTGAGCCAACATCGCAGTACCTGCTTGAACCATGATTTGAGACCGAGTCAAATTCGCTGTTTCTGCTGCGAAATCAGCATCTAAAATACGACTACGTGCAGCACTTAAGTTTTCTGTCGTTGTTTGCAAGTTCGTGATGGTTGCATCAAACCGGTTTTGTGTCGCACCCAAGTCTGCTCTAGAACCATTTATCTGCGACAATGCCGCATCAATAATCGTAATCGCACTTTGCGAACCAGCAGCACTACTAATATCTACTGTTGATAATTTAACAGCTTCAGACCCTACTTGTCCGCTTGATGAAGCAGAAAAAATACTTCCATCACCAGATGCAGCAGTAGAGCTCGTAGTATAAGCACCCGCTGAGTGCAATTCCAACCTACCACCCAACACCACATCGGCAAGAGTGGCACCACTTGCTGTAACCGTTCTAAAGTTATTACCAGAGGCAACAGTACCTGTTGCATCATCTGTATCTGCGCCTGAATCGTAGTTTCCAACTAGCAATGTCCCTCCCTTACTATTACTAATATCCTCTAACATTATATCTTTACCCTCAGCTTGCGTAAAAATAACAGATTTCTTATCCGTACTCAGCTCTGCAGATATTCCCGTTGAACCAGCCTCCTTATTAACCGCCGAAACCAAACTACCTAAATCATTTACATCTGTAATTTGAGCAGAGATAGTTTTACTCGTACCTTCACCACTTGCAGACCTAGTATACAAATCAAAAGAAATTGTGCCGGTAGCACTCACTGTCGTTAATTTAACCTCATTTATTGCATCTGCTACAACACCTGTTTCAGGCTCTCTTTTAGTAATAGCATTAGCAATATCAAAAGCCGAATCGCCATCGACTGTTGTTGACCCAGATGCCACAACAATATCAGTAACCTCACCCAAGGAACCACTTATTGTCAGGGTTTGCCCACCTAAGGCAGCAAACGTCGCTGACGCTGTTGTGCCTGATGCAGATGAATATGTACCACCAGAAGCGGTATTAATCCCAGACACTTGATTATCCTGCAAATTATTTGTAGACGATCCTTCAATCGACACGTTAATCGTTTGATTTGCATTAGCTCCGACTTGAAATCTTTGAGACGTAAAAGACCCGTCCAATAACTTCAAGCCATTAAACTCTGTACTGTTAGAAACACGGTCAATTTCTTGTTTTAGCTGATCGACCTCTGACTGCAATGAGGCTCTATCTGATGCTGAATTAGTTGAGTTAGATGACTGAATAGCCAACTCACGCATACGCTGTAATAAATCACCTGTTTGCGATAATGCACCCTCAGCCGTTTGTGCCAAAGAGATACCATCATTAGCATTACGTTCCGCTTGAGTAAGCCCTCTAATTTGAGAGGTCATTCGGTCTGAAATTGCCAAACCCGCCGCATCATCTTTCGCACTATTAATACGCAACCCAGAAGATAAACGCTGCAATGAAGTTCCTAAATCACTTTGTGATTTATTTAAATTACGCTGTGAATTCAACGATAAGACGTTGGTGTTAATTACTGAAGCCATGATAGTTCTCCTAGTTTTACCGCTAAAAATTTAATTTAGAAACAGTTTTGGCTTTATGTTTCTCTGTCATAGTTATCGACTCTGGCCAGATAACCTTTAGTTTTTATTTTATTATTTTAAATGCCATTCCAAAATACAGGCCAATATATCAATTTATATGAGCCTCGTGACAAACTATCAAGGCATTAACGCCGCATACCAGTCATCCAAATGATCTTCTAACATATAATTATCCATCACCCAGCGCTTTAATTCTGTTCCTTCCTTCTTCAGCTGTTCAGGCTCTCTAATTTTTTCTCTTATTATATTAATCCATTGCTGTACATTATTAGAGACACGAGTAACGGGCGCATTCTGATAGGGGGTTATATCTGTGCAAACTATAGGCCAGCCCATTATTCCAAACTCTAACAATCGTAAATTAGTTTTTGCCTCATTAAAATTATTATGCATTAATGGCGCTATTGCGAGATCAAGATTCAAGTCTGCCAATTTTTGAGGGTATTCAGCAAACGGGACGCCTTTATGAGTTTCCTTAACATACGGCTCAAATTCTTCAAACCACATCCCCATAAACACCCAGTCCACTTCTTTATGTAGGGCTTTAATAACTGGAATAATAAATTCAAGGTCAAGTCCATGCTCGCTACCTCCTGCCCAGCCAACTCTTAATTTTTTCTCATTTTGTTTTTCTGGCATAACAAGATTAGTCCATCGAGCAGTTTCCAGGTAATTTGGCACCACAACAACATTATCAGCCATTTTGGAAAACTCTTCAGCCAAAACATCATTAGCCACAATTAAACGATCTGATAACTGAAATGTTTTTTTAAGCCTTCTTCTCAAGTCTTTGGGCCACCTACCCTGCATTGGATGCCTATGAGGAAGCATGTAGACTAAATCATCCATACCCGAAACCATGAATACATCATTAAATTTACGGTACTTTTCCCAAGGCTCCATCATAAAATCCAGAAAACCATTTTGATGAAGCAACACTTCTGGTTTTATCCTCTCTATTTCTACTGGCGTCGGGTAAACCAAAGTATCAGAGTTATTTGAAATACTACTTTCAATCAGGTCTGCCTGGGTTAATGCCCTCAATGGTGATCGAACTCGGTACTCCCCAACACCAGTACTGTTAGTAGGAAAAGCATAAACTCTTGGCTTATCTTTTAAAGCAACATTCCACGTTACATTGATCTCTGTATCAACTTCAAAATTTACCATTTTTAATGATAAGTTTCGATTGTATGCAAGGTCATTTGCCAACTGAGGCAACCATTTTTTTTGCATAGCATCTATATCATGCAAGGTTTTGGCCTTTTCTTTTTTATCAACTAAATATTTGTCACTGGCACCATGGTTAATCAACGTGACAAATGGAGTCCAAATTATTTTATACCCTAGTGCTGTAATCTTTAGGCACAGGTCAACATCCTTAAAAATTGAAGTAAACTGATCTCCATCAAAACCTCGCGCTTGAATAAAAACCGTTTTATCCACCAATAAACAATCACCTGTTACTGCAGATAAATTTTGCACGACTTGCAGTCGCCCTTGATAGCCTTCCTCATACATTGAACTACCATAATAAGACAACCCTGCAACACCCAACTTACCAGTACCTAGAATTAAACCTGCATGGTGAAGCGTCTCATTTAACCTCACTAAGCGCGGACTAACAATTGCGACATCATCACATTGCGCATACGCAAGCATCTTTGTTAACCAATCAACTTGTAATATTTGACAATCAACATTTAAAAAAACCAGGTATTCAGATACTGATTCTTTTACCCATTGATTAATCACTGAGAATCCTTCACGCTTTACGACGATCTGAATAGATACATTTTCACACCTACCCACCACCGAATTAACTTCCTCAGCCTGAACTTCACCCACAATTATGGCAATATCAAAACATGGATAATCAGTTTTTTTCACAAGACTATTCAGACAAGCTTCAAGTACCTGCATAGATTCGTAGGCTTCTATTAAAATAGATATTTTGGGGGTTCCTTTTAAGATATACTTGACATTAAATGTATTTTCAATCAACCCCTCACCAATACTAGCCTCAATATTTTTCCGGTCAAGATGATCTGATAATACTCGCTGGTATATTTCTCGATTAAAACAATTGAAATACAAAGTCGATGTATTTAATAGCGTCTCCGGTATATGACCTACTGCTTCCTCACCATATACCTCATATATTTTGAACGCTAAGTCATAGCTTTCCGCATCAACAACTACCATGCTACCCTGTGATTTAACACTAGCAGCATTAACAAGGCAAAGCTCGCCCATATAAACAGTAGACCTAAGAAGTTCAAGATTAAAATCAGGCTTAAAATTTGTCGTGCATATTTCTCCCTGCTGGTTAACCTTTACTTCATCAACATAAACAAACTTCCATTCTGGGTGCAACCCCATATAGCGATGAAAATGACTTATAAAGTACGGCTCAAAACACATACCCGGCTTAACCCATACAACCCAATCCGTTTGAATATCAGCAATAACATGCGCCAAACCAATTAATTTTACCGCCTCTGCCTCAAGTTTTATCCACTCTAAAGTATCTAGCTCATCAAAAGCTGCATTAGGGGCATCAAAGTCTGCAATAACTGTTAGTCGCCAATTGCTATTTAACTGCCCAGCAATGCTGTCAACTGTATCTGCTAATAGCGCCTGATCACCATCATGAACTTTAACCAGAAAATGAATACTGAGACTCTCTATATTAACCTCTATATTTTCAAATGCTATTGCATTATTCCTTTGGGCCGCCTGGCAATTCTGAAGACCTAAATTGTCTGGTGAAACCATGAATCCATCCATTACTTGAACAACAGACTTAACAGCCCTTCCATTAAAAGCGGGGGAGTAATAATCAGGATTCGACCTAAGATTTTGTATATAGTTGTTACGCTCAACCTCATTTGTTAACAATTGCTCCAGTATTATGCTGGCATTGTCTCGACTTAAGTTGACTAACCCATCTCCCAAGCCAAATATAGGCCCGTACAGCCATGACATATCTATAGGAATATTTAATGGTGCAGTTCCAGCTATTATCGCTTCAACTGAAATAGTTGAATCTACTGAAATTACCACATCTGAATTTACAACAAAAGACTCCGGGGATCCTCGGCTGTAATGAACTTCTGAGGCATCCAGCCCTATCTCCGCAATAAGAGAATCAAGAAAGCCTGCGTGGTCGGCACCAGGCCGATCTTTAATGACTAGGTTAAACTCAACACGCCCTTTTAGTTTCTTTTTTGCCTCTAAAACCAACCTCAAACTATTAAATGGAAGATCCTTTTCTAATTCAAATAACCAAGAACTACAACCAACCCAGGTCGTAAAAAAAGTCACCGTTGGTAAACTAGGATTTAATGTCAACTCATGCTGCCAGCTCTCAATATCTTTAGCTGTCTTTGGGTATGTTATTATCTTATCCCAGCCTGGCAAACCAGTTATAACTATCTTTTTTTTGTTACCTTGGGCAAATTTAAAGCTCTCCTTAAAGCGCCGACCTCCAATCATATAAACATCTGCATGAGATACGTTATGGATGGTATATGGTGCCGAACAGGCCGCACCATGCGCCAAATAAAGCACAGGAACTTTTTGAGCTTTTAGATATAAAACAATTGCCTTTATTAGCGGTGTATATTGCTCATTAACAATACCAAAATTTATTTTATACTCCTCCTTCAAGGAATCTAATACAGCCAAAATATTTATAATGTCTCTCGTTATTATTAAGTTACGTTCACGCCCCTCTTTCCCTGGCGAAACATTATGAGCAACCATTGCTTTTTGCATCCGCATCACAAGCTTTTCACTTTCCTGCGTTAACTGTTCGTTACAAATACTGTCATATAGGTCAGATAAGTAAACGACATGAGCACCCAAAGCCTTAATGGACCTTTTAAGTGAAACAGGCACAAAACTTTCTTCAGTGAAGATTGTTATCCCTTTATGATGACGAACAAACTCAATTAAAACATGACTATTGTGAGGCCATAGCCCATAAAAAATTGCTTCATTAATTTTCTTTACAGACATCACATTCCCCTCACCAAATTCTCCATAGTATAATATTCAACACATTCGCCTAAATCCACAGAAAAAGCAGATAACCCTTCATCTTTATACCACTTAGTTACTTTTGCATAGTCCTTGATATCTTTCTTTATAAGAAGAATCCAGCGCTTAAGTTTTCTTTCTGCTTCTTTACTTAATGACAAGAAAGGCAGTATATCAACATTATAATATTCAGAATAAAAACGAGTGATATCTACACAAAATGCAAGTGCAGCAGCGTCATTAATAATTGCATTACTTAAGCTAATTGAGTATTCCTTATCATTACTAAATGGCATACACTCACTCGCACTTTGTTCTGAAAAAACATACACACATGCATTTAGAGTATTAGAGGCTATCTTTGAGTGTGTTAATGCAATAATCGATACAATTGCGCTCGACAAACACTCATTAACGTCTCTCCACGATAATAATTGCTCATGAAAAAACTGAGATCTACCTGTACTATTTTCATACAGCGGGTAAGGAAAAATATTAAATACATCCAAATAGAAAAATGGCATTTTATATGTATCACTACTCTTAAACACAACACCAGCCTGAGTTATTGGGAAGTGCATATTAATAATGACTACTTTACCAATATCCTTCGACAATTTATCAATTTCAACTACATCAATTTTTCTAATAATCGATGTGGGCAAACTAATATTTCCATTAATTTTAAGCTCCACACATAACTGCAAATAATTATAAAAGTCACGCTCTTTTTCACCAGCATCACCTTCCTTTTCAGTCACAAAAACATTGCAGACACAGACATTCTCCATCAAATTAATGTGCTTACTATTTTTAAAAATAAAATTAATACTTGACATAAATATCACTCCTGAATTCTTATAAAAAGCTAAGTAATCAACAACACTTAGTTTTGCTGCTTATTTAGTCTGAAGCTTTCATCATTTAATTGTTCGTTTGTAAGAATACGAACAAATAGCTCTGTAGGACTATTATCACAACAATTACCTTTTTTACCTATGCCTTTTGCTCCATTTTTATGATTTCCAAGTGATCACGTCATCCCATACAACACACTTGCACCTCGCTTTGATAGGCCCGCTACCCTAGATCACGCTAAATGTCAATCAACCTGTCGTATTTTATTGGTTTAAATACTGCCCTCAAATGTACTGCTTTTTACCGATCCATTTTTTATCGTGACTGGGTTGAGATAAACCTCTTTGATAGGTATTAAGTTTCTTGTCCTGCGTCCATTCCATCGCTCTGGGTGGTTTCTTTTGGCTTGTTCGATAACCGCCTTTCTGTTTTTTAATATGGCTTTATCTAAGTCATTATGGCGTTGATTGGGTGTTACAAATTTAATCGCACTGTGCTTATGTTCTTCGTTATACCAACACACAAATCCTTCAACCCAGGTTCTTGTTTCGTTTAAGCTAGCAAAAGGAGTTTCTGGAAAGCTGTAATGATATTTAATGGTTTTAAATAAAGACTCTGAATAAGGGTTATCATTACTCACGCGGGGCCTACTGTAGGATGATGCGATGTCTAGATCAATCATTTTTGCTCTGAGTGTTGCGCCTTTCATTGGGCTGCCATTATCGGAATGAATCACTAATTGATTTTTATCTATTTTCTCTCTGCGGGCAATGTCTTCTATTAAATCAGCAGCATGCGCGCTTGATTCGCAATCATGAACCTGCCAGCCGACTATTTTCCGACTGTATATATCCATGACTAAATATAAATAATAATACTGCCCCTTTATTGGGCTTAATAAATAAGTGATATCCCATGAGTAAATTTCATTAGCCTTGCTTGCCTTTAGGGTATCTGGCTTCTTGCGCTGAATAGCAGTCCCTTTCCTTCTATGTGAAAGCTGGTTATGCTCTCTCATGACGCGGTAAAACGTTGATTCTGAGGCAATGTATTGACCTATATCCAATAAAGTCGGGACAATTTGGTAAGGTGTTAAGCTGCTGTATTCTGGCTTGTTAACCACTTCTAATATTTGTTGCTTTACAGCTTCGGTTAACTTGTTGTGAACGGGCGCATCATTATAAATTCTTTGGTCTTCCAATAGTACTTCACCCCGGTTCCAGCGTTGGTAGGTACGCGGTGATAGACAGATAAGCTCACAAGCCAGCTCTTGTCGGGCTCCACTTTCAACGGCCTCTTCAATAAGTGTGCAGTATTTTTTGCGATCTGAGTAGGAAATCATTCGACCTCCTTTTCCCCCCAAATCGCTTGGCACTTTTTTGATAGTACCAACAGGGCAGCTGTTTCTGCTAACGCTTTATCTTTACGGTTAAGTTCTTTTTGTAATCGATTAACCTCTTGTTTTAGTTTGCTTTTCTCTTGTTTAGATGCTGATTCAGATGAGTGATTTACCTTTAAAAGATCGGCTTTCCATTCCTTAATATGGTGTGGGTAAATTCCATGCTCACGGCAATACGCACTCATTTCTTCTTCACTTATGCCGTGACAGTCCAAAATGGCTTCTAAGCGTTGTGTTTGGGTCCAAGCCTGTGGACTTTTTTCTTTCGACATAAGGGGAGCTACGTTCTCTAATTTATTGTTTGTGGCTAAACGAATCCACCTTTGGAGGGTGGAATAGCCAATGCTTAATTCATCAGCAAGTTGCTTAAGTGTTTGACTGGAATTTCTTGATAATGCTTTTTCTACAGATTGTACTTTAAATGCTTGGCTAAATTGGGACATTTTTGTCTCCTAAAATTAATTTTTATAGGCGACAGGTATGTTGACACAGAGGGCATTGAACGTGAATATAGAAATAGGCCACAATCCTCATTTGAAATTCGCACTATGTCAGGAACACAGCTTGCATCTGTACTAAAACATTTGGGCCCCCCTTTGTCAGGCTTCCTAGTACTTGAGGATGATCATGAAGGTTTAGTAAGTGCAGTTGAGCGCTGGTTGTGCAACAATAAATCAGAACTGCTTGTCAGTTGGAATATTGCTATGACAAAATAACGAAATACCTCCTAACCAAAAACCCCAGTCGACCATTCAAAGTATCAGAAAATTTTCTCCACTACAGCTCCCCGCTTTCAATCATTTCGTTAAGCTTTAGCTGCTGTGCCTCAGTTAAGCTGCGAACCTTCTTTGATAGCGATGGTGATATACCAATGCTTATATGAAGCTCAAGCGCTTGGTCAAGTAATTTTGAATCATTCATCACAAGCAATAGTGCCGCTCCGGCAAGTTGATACTGCTTTATGCCCTTTTCTTTTGCAAGCTCTGTGACTCGATTTACGATGTTGGTTGGTAGAGAAAGATTCTTTCTATCTGGTGCTGATTTTGACATTTTAATACCTTTAGTTGAGTTATTGTCTTACGTTAATTATAAAAGATTTACTTATTATAACGCAATAATTAATCTCAATTAAAGGGCAAACAATGTTTCCCACTGTTATCCAAAGCTTCTCTATGTATCCCCGTGTTTCTCAATGTACTCATGCACCGCTTCTCTTATTAGCATTGCCCTCTTGAATCGCTTTTCCTTTGCCAGCTTATCTATCGCCTCAAACTCACGCTTGTTGAAGCGTATACCTATCGTTGAGTAATTTCTTACTTCGCTTTCAAACAAGATACAAGCCAGCTTGATTTTAATTTGAAAGAAAAAATGGGCGCAGGTATTTTATTGTAAGATAAAGCCGTGCTCTACCTACGGCCTCTAAACAGAGGACTATGCAGAAAAAGGTGTCACGAAAAAGGTGTCAGGTCTTGTCTTTTGCTATATTTATAATTCGACCAAACAAACTAGAAAAACAATAGCGTTGCTTTTTTAGTGATTGATTGACTAGGGAAAGTCAATCGCATTATTGCAGATATCAAAGGGTCAGCCAGCTTGATTATCCTTGACTCCTCTTTATTATGTAAGGTTCAGTTTGTCGTCCTATAGTGGTCCCCAATATTTAGACCAATACTTAAGGAGCAATTTAGCTCAAAATATAGGTTAATGATAGGGGGTATT
>ENA-OSET01004175-OSET01004175.1-sediment-metagenome-genome-assembly--contig:-NODE-4175-length-12915-cov-16.724801_pt1 | contig 12915 bp, 13 predicted proteins | sample MGYA00237882_ERZ534229 | MGnify/ENA primary metagenome ERZ534229 (study PRJEB26408, sample SAMN06266212) | sediment metagenome | isolation source: Hudson Canyon methane seep mesocosm | place...
GACAAGCGATTTGAACAAGTTGACAAGCGTTTTGATCAAGTGGATAAAAGGTTTGACGAAATAAAGCTAGAAATTAGGGAGCAGGGAAAAAAACACGACCGCCTCTCTTGGGCTATCTTTTCAGGTATGCTGGCGATCTTGTTTAAAGATGTTATTGTTAAAGCATTGGGAGTTTAAGCCTCACCACTAGATGTTCCGTTTTAAGCTGGTAGTCTTTTCTCTAAGAAATGTGGGGTAAATAATATGCGAATCTTGAATTTTATGGGGGTGGCTTTAGCCATGCAACGCGACTAAGGTCGCTCCCACATTGTTTTGTATAATACCAATCCCAATAAATAATTACTTTAATAATACGTCACTGACGTGTGCATAAACTATGAACCGCCTCAAATTCATGGGTAAATTCAAAGCGCTGAATAATGCCTTCATTAATAATATCTTCTGCGCTATCGTCATAAGTATCGACAGCCTGTTTGAGCCGCAAAAAAGCTTTTTTAAAATCAGTAAATCGTTGCTTCCAGCGAATATCATCATCCATTTATTTATCCCACCAAATTATAAAGCAAAACAACATCCAATCCTGGGAGTGAAAATGGATGTTTGGTTGAAAAATGGTGGACAGAAAAGCGTTGCCTACCCTATACGGCTAGATAAAAAAAGCTTTTAATACCAATGAAATAACTCCTGTTAACATAACCCCCATCATCCATTTAAGCACTAGCAATTCCTTATCAATATGATCAAAGCGTTTCTCATGTTCTGCAACAGCCTCGGCTGCTTTTCGTGCTTTTTCCTCATCAGCTCCAGCTGATATAAATGCATCATAGATTTCAGAAATCATCGTTGTCATCAATTTACCCTCAAAGGAAAAATAGAGCCACCCCATATTTTTCTTAATTATTTCAACCAATCAACTCGTGATTTAACTTCAATTAGATTACCGGTTGGGTGGTTTTTTATTAAAAATGGTGGGCAGAAAATCGTTGCCCACCCGTGGCTAGTTACAATTTATATTCATAGGTTACCGTAGTCCCACAAGTAACAGGAGTTCCTGCTGTAGGGTACTGATTATAAACCTTTTTGTTAGGAAGGCTAACATTTATTGTACCTTCAGCCACCAAATCTTCGCCCGTTATTTTAAGGTCAACATCAGCAACATCAGCAACATTATTAGTGGTATCTCCATTAATGCTAGGAACAAAACAAGGCGCGGCATCTGGAGTACAACCTTGATAAATAGCAGTAGTATCACCACTTAAAACACCACCAGCCCCACAAGTTCTCTCTATAGGGTCAGGGCAAGTACCATCAAATGCAACTGAGGCCTCTGTATATGCATCTATTGTAGTATTTATGTCAATAGTTAACCCTCCCCAAGGTAAGGCACAAGATGTAATTGATGCAGCAGTTGAGCATTCACTTGGAGTTTGATAAATTGCAGTAGTGTCACTCCCCACTAGAGCGCCATTAGTACATGTTAAAATGACAGCACCAGTATGTTCATCACAATTACTAGTCGCGTATGCAGTTACAGTATCGTTCTCAGCCATATCACTACCCCATGGCGATGTACAGCTACTTATTATTCCACCATCATCAAATGTATTGCTCTGAAAGTTTGTCAGCCAATGACAACCAGGGTCGCCATCAATAGTTTTTGTACATGAAGCAAATACTGATCTATTGTTTGTATCTTTATGCTGATTACTTGAACCAATAATGTCAACGCGACTAAAGCCGTTAATATCAACGTGGCCATTTGCTACAACACAAATATAACCTGTAGCATCACTGGAAATACTTAAATTATTATTAGGGTAACATGTACCAATTTCTGGAATAAATAGCCTTAAGTTAGTCGCACTTCCTGTTACATTCCCTATTAAAGTATTTGCTGTTCCAGTTCCTTCTGAATATCTCATTTCAGGTGTTACTGCATTTGCAGTATTCTCATTTAAAGCTCTAGAGATTTCTCTAGATACTATTTGCTGAGGCCCTAGACCCGTTGAATCGGTACCTGAGTCTGTAACCTCTTCATTACACTTAGCAACAGCTCCGTTTCCAGTTCCTCTAGCAACAATATAAAAATTGTGATTTGTATAAGAACGATTAATTCCCTCTGATTTATGCTCATTTATTGAGTCATTTCTTTTAACTCTTCTAGTAATATAAAGGCGCTTAGTCACTGCGTATAGGTAGTGCTCATTTAACACCTCATTGCCAGAGGTATTCAGTAAAGGACTGTTACTTTCAACAGTATCTTCAAGAAAACAGACTTGCTCGGTGTTAAGCCCGCCAGTTCCTTGAGCAACTAATCCTAATAAACCAATATCTCCATATTCACCACCTGATCCCACATTTCGTGCATTAATTTGATCATTAGAAACAACATCATTAACAAAACACCCTTGATCGGCATTAGTTGCCGCCCGTGTAGGTGCCTCTGGATTTATATTTGGATCTCGTTCTGTTGCATTACAGTTTCCTGCATAGACACATTCATAAGGCATAGACTCCCCAGTTCCATCATACTCTGAAACAGAACCAACATAACAGGCATGCACATCACTAGACGTCCAAGCAACTAAAACGCTTGATAAGTCATTGCCACTTGTTGAATATACAGTGCCTTTGACTCGATGGACAACCCCCCCAAAATGATTTTGAATATGACTACAAGTACCTGTACCATTAGCATCATTACATAAAAAAACAGCTATAACCCCTGGATCAACGCCTGTAGCTGTTGTAGATGTATAGAAGTGTGAATTAGGGGCAACTTGGTATATAATTAGACTTCCGTTTTCTTCAATAGGAACATCAAGGGTTAGCTCATCGTCTGTGCCTGCATCTCCTCCGTTTAAAATTAAACGGTCTGTCCCCACAACATTCTCTGACGCGGCATTGACATCTTCTGAAGCATTTTGTCTAGGGCTTGGTACAGCGCCAGTACCAGTGCCACTTGCTACGGCATATAAAGCACTTTTAGCGGGATCAATAAAGGTCATTTCGGTGACTACATTAATTTTTTCATCATCATTAATGGTGTTAACATCGCCATTATTATCCCAAGAGACTGTTACTGAAATTTTTTTTCGATCGCCTGAACCGCCTGCAGAAACCACCCAGGTTCTAGTGAAACTGGTATTACTTCCTGTTATTACTTCTGGATAAACTGGAGCTGTGTTTGAAACAACAGGCGGACAAATACCTAAATAACCATCAATATTTGCATTTGCCCCCGTACATTCAGCAACAGATGAATCTGCTAATGTGCCTCGTTTAATATTATTTCTAAACTCTTCTATTTTTTGCTCAGCAAGTGCTAATGCTTCTGAGCGTATTTTATTGTCTCCACTACTTGATATAAACTCACCTTGTAGGGAGGCAACAGCAAGCAAGCCAATGGCAATAACAACTGTAGCAATTAATACTTCAATTAGACCAACACCATTTTGTTTTTTTTGTATAAAGAGTTTCATCTTGATGCCTTTTTAAAGATTATAAAATTACCAATCACGCCATGAGCCGCTGATAACTGTTGTCAATCCTGGTAAAGGATTGTTTGATGATGATGCAAAGCCTTGCCAATAGACCAGGCTGATCGTTCCTACTCCATTAACTACGGGTGGTGTTGCAGGTGTTTCTGGATTTGTAGCTAAGTTAGTACCCTCTACAACATTTGAACCTACTACAGTTGGGGTGCCTGCAATAGTATATTTGCCAGTTACATATAGTAAACCGTATATTGTCGCATTGCCGCCTAAAGTAAAGTCGCCGTTAATAACCACGATAGCAGGAGATTCAATAGAACCAATCGTGCCACCCGTCATTGATTGACTTCCATCGGCTTCTTCAACCCAGATAAGCCCCGATTTAACAGGGATGGTTATAGCGTCATCCATATCAGTATAAGCTTGACCTCCTGCCAGAGTTTTTAACTGCTCACGTGTTTCGACAGCAAAAAAGTTTTTAAAAAAATCTATACCTACTAGGGTTCCTAAAGAAGGATCATCATCAATAATATCTAGGCCATTACCTAGGTTATTATTAGAAACTAGTTGTGTATCTGAGTCTTCATCTGTTGAAAGTAAGCTAGGCCTGTCAAGAGTACCTGCCGCAGGGTCTTTGATATAAGTTTCCATTGCTGAAGAACTACCTATGGAAACGTCACCACCAGACCAAATGGTTGTGTTAGTGAAGCGGTTAATAATGCGGGCATTACCCGTTAATGCAACATTTCCTTGGGATACTAGTGGTTGTTTGGGGCCGTCATCTCGCAAAATGTTTAAAGGGCCAACGCATTGAGTAATAGTCCTTGTTGCTAATCCATCATCACTGGAGCCAATAGCAGTGATCATTCCAGACTTCATATCTGTGCTTGAACCTGCTGGTACGCAAAGTGTTCCAGCTGCATTGTTAAATGATAATTGAGCACTGATTGTCTGGCTACCATCGTTTGAACTGAGGCTTAGTGCATTGAAGTTATCATATGCTCCATCATCGTCTATATCACCAACAGTGTCTGCAATATCATCACTAGCTACTACGATTGGGTCGGATTGGGTTAGCCTATCAAATCCCCCCGTATCAAAATAATTAACGCCTAAATCCATTGCATAATTGGCTGCACTAGTTGCCTGAGTAATTCGATAGTTATCTGCGGCAATTTTTGTCTCGTTTAAAACGGTTTTGCCGCTTAGCATTGCAACAAGTGTAGTCGCAATTATTAAAATAATAGCGGTGAATAAAGTGGCTACACCTTTTTGTTTTATTGGGCTACTTAATAAATAATGATTCATCATTTGCTTCCTCAAGGGATTATAGCTGGGTGAATACTCTGTCATTTCTTACTTTCACAAATACTGATAAGCTTTTTGAAACAGGAGTTTCGTTAACTACGTTACCCTCAATAGTTATGTTTATTTGCCTTGTTTCTATGGCCACTGCATCTGTAGCTAAGTTTGCTGACGATACACTTGCACAAGGTGTGTTATAAGAAATTCCCGTTGTATTATTCAGGCATTTTGAATTAGTATCGTCAAATGTAAGAGCTGTAATAATGACTTTGTCCGTATTTATAATGTTTTCCCAGTTCCCCTGGTCACAACTTGCATCCGCAACTGCACCCACTGAGTAGCGCATATCGATCCCATCACCATTTAATCTAAAACCATAGTATTCATCTACATCTACTGTATCGTTGCTGGATTCACCTTCATAAGAGTAGACAATGCAAGAGTCATCGTCTTCCCCTGTTTTTTTGCTAATAAGTATATTTGCATTATCTAGCATAAATGGGTTATCTCTGGCATCTGAACCTGAAATAGCTTGTCCCCAATAGCCTGCACGTCGAATATCATTCAGCATTAGTTGAGCAATAGAATTAATATCATAATTTAAACGTGCAGAATTAGTAATATCGGTGCTACTTCGGATAGTGGAAATATAAATTGATAAAGCTCCTCCAATAACAATAATGCCCAGCAGTAAGGAGAGCATTATTTCTACCAGAGTAAAACCTTTAGAATGATTCATTATTTTTTCCTTATAAGGCGCAAACCGATTCACTATTTGTGCAATAATCGATACCAATCAAGGCTGTTGAGTTGTTGTTTGTACATATTCTGGTACGTCCTAAGCGACTGGTTTTTACTTTAACAGTGTAGTTTGTTGAACTAAAACAGGTGTTTGCGGTAATATTTGCACCTGTGGAAGGGTTAATGGATACGCCTCGACGGAAATCAAACCCTATATTTGCCATGTAAACAGATTTTATATTGGTTTTATTAAAATCATTCCCGGAAATACTCTTTATTTCGCAGGTACTTGGGCTTGCAGAACAATCACATGAATCATTTGTAGTTAAGCCATAGCACCAGGCACCATTATTGCCAATAATTCGACTGACAGTCACATTCTGACTTCTTTTGATTGCTTCAGTCCTTGCAAATAAAATATCATTCTTTAGAGAATGAGCAGCCTCTTTAAGCCTATTCCTCTCTAACATCTTAGAAAAAGAAGGCACAGCCATAGAAGCAACTATTCCAACTATGGTAATGGTTATCATTAGTTCTGTAAGCGTAAACCCTGCGCATCGTATTTTTTTCATAAGTTTTACCCTGAAGTATTTTGATTATTAAATTACTTCTTGTTTGATATTAGATGGTATACGGTCTTAATTTGATATTCTGTTAACTCTTATACACTTTAAGTATAGACAACTATTTTTTTAAATATATATAGGCTATGCTTGTACCATAATTTTACTTTTTGAAAAAGGTTAATAATGAAGTTATCAGTCAATAACAAGGGCTTTACATTAATTGAATTGATGATAGTGGTAGCTATTATTGGTGTCTTAGCGAGTATAGCTTATCCTTCTTATCAGGATTATGTTTTAAGAGCTAAGCGTGCTGATGCTAAGGCCGGGTTGTTAAATTTACAATTGGCACAGGAAAAATATCGGGCCAATTGTATTCAATATGCAACTGATATTCATGCAACAACAAGGTCTTGTGTGACTGGCACTCATAACTTAATAGGTTCTACTACATCACCAGATGAAAATTATACGCTTGCTATGTCAAGCGTTGATGGCTCGAATGTAACTGTTGATTATAATAATTCATATGTAATTACCGCGACGCCGATTCATGTAGATAGTGATTGTCTTATATTTGCTATGGATGAAGAAGGGAAAGTCTTAACAGGAACGTTCTCTAGTAAAGCTGCTGCAGATGCTGACTGTTGGAATAAATAAGCAGAGAAAATTTCGAGAATAATGTTTGTAGAAATTGAAGATAGATAAGTTTTTCTTCTTTTTTTCTACAGGCTCTAGTTCCCATCATTCTAGTGTATATAGCTGGATGACGATCGTAAGTCTCCCCATTTACAGAGCCTTTGTTATTTTTGATAAATAGCTAATTGTGCTATTCGATTATCAATCTTTTTCAGCATTGCCTGGTATTTAGCACTATAAACAGATTCAAATTTTTGTTTAAAAACCCTGTTATTCATATTTTCGGGTAAATCTCTTACTTCTGGCATAAAGGCGGTATAGTCTTTGATCTTAGCCATTCTTTCTTGCAATAACCTGGCCTGGATTGGCGATGCAACCGCTGTTTGACCAAAAAGTAAGCCCGCTCTGTCACCCGCTAAATCAATAAAACTAAAGCCACTGCCGTGTCGGGCATCTGTTATTTCTTTTTCCTGCCCCAAAATATGGGCAAGGGAGCTTGCGCCTGATGCAGCTAACACGGCTGATGCCATAAAGTGTTTTGCCATATCTGTTCGTCTATATAAAGAGGCGGGGTATTGGCGTTGTGTCGTTGGGCTAATATCAAAGGGGATAATTGCCTGAATTTCTCTTTTATTCACATAAGTACTAATAGCAATAAGCACGGCGCGGTTTTCTGAAATGGCTGTAGAAATGGTTGATCGTTGGTAAGCCTGTTTAAACAATGGTTGTAGTAATTCAGCTAAAGATAATCGCCATTTTGGATTGTGCAGGGCAATAATGGTGGATATTTTTTGTTGATAAAACAAAACCGACTGGTAGTTTTTATTATTCAGGCTAAGGGTTGCTTTTAGCTTAATATCATCAGGTGTTATATAGCTGATAGTGAGTCCTTGAGGGTGGATTTGCAAGGCTCTGATATGCTGTGCAGCAAGTATATAATATTCTTTTAAAGGGGTGTATTTAATAATGCTTTCAACAATTAAGCCGGCAAATTCGTCTGCGACTTTTATCTTGCCAATTTGAAGTGTATTTATCACTGGATAGCCAGCGCGCTTTGTTAAGTTGAAGCCGATATTAAGATAATGACCAAATGGGTTTTTAGCCAATAATAAAGAAATTTTAAAGTGTAAGCGTTCTTTTTTAACACTGATTTGTGAAGTGCTGGGTATATAGTAATTTAATAGATAGCTGAGTGCTACATTAAGGTCTTTCTCTGTTAAATGTATTGTTTGCTGTGTTTTTGATGAGGTACTATCGACTATACTTTTGGCTCTATTAATATCGTTATGATTTAGACTCCAGTTGCTTTTTGTCACCGCGGTATTTTCAATTGCATAAAACAGAATAATTGCGAGCAATAAAGGAGGTGCTGCTAAAAAAAAGAAAAAAAGACGTAAGGGACGAAATAAAGGAAATAAAACAAGTTCTTGAAATTGTTTCATTTCCTTCATACCTTAAGAAAAAGTTAAAGTATAACCAGCGGCATCTAAACACTTTGCCTCTATTTGCAGGTCTGTCTGGGTAAGTGGTGCACTGCTTAACCAGTTATCAGCAAATTCAATTTTAATCGAAGCCAGCTGAATCGAAATGCTAAACTTTGGCGTGTCATGGGTGTGGCGATTACGGTGCATTAAAATCGCAAGGCGCAAAATAATGGTTAAAATAGGGGCGTCGTGATTCCAGGGGGCAGGAAGTTTTTTAAAGCGGGAGCGAGAAAACTTTTTCCTATGTGTTTGCACCAGAGCCGCGAGTAAATGCTGGTCTTGTCGTGAGAATCCAGCTAAGTCACCGTTATCAATGATGTATGCACTGTGTTTATGGTATTGACTGTGAGCAATATCTCTACCGATACCATGTAGGCTTATTGCCCAGTCAATGAATTGAGTGATGTTTTTTGTGTTTTCTGTAAATAGATTACTGTCTAGTTGATGCAGAATAGTGTGGGCAGTTTGTTTTATACGGTCTGAATGTTCTTTTTCTGTATGATAATGATCTGCAATAATTTCAACTGTTTTTGATCGAATATCATGATCATAAATTCGGCCTAATAAATCATGAACAAGGCCCTCACGTAGTGCGCCATCAGACACCGTCATTTGTTCAATGTCTAGTTTTTGAAAAGTTGCATAGACAATAGCAACTCCGCCTAAGAATACGGGTAAACGTTCCTCACTCAAATCAGGAAGCTGTAGTTCATCAATATGATTATGTTGAGTAATATGATCAACTAATTTTTCCAAACCTTCTTTAGTAATGCCAAATTGACTCCATTTTGTTGCAATAAGGACTTTATGTATAGAACGTAAACTACCTGATGCGCCTATGGCTTCATCCCAGCGGCGGCTGTTATAAACTCTTTGAAAAGGATCTAATTTTTGTTGCGCAAAAAGGACTGCTTTTTTAAATGCTTTTTTGCTTATCACGCCTTCAGGAAAGAATTTATTGCTGACTGTCACACAGCCCATATGTAAACTTTCTTTGGTATGAGCGAGGTCATCTACACCAATAATATACTCGGTACTGCCACCACCAATATCCATGACGAAACGTGAGTTGGCATCACTTCCCAAGCTATTCGCTACGCCTTGATAGATCAGACGAGCTTCTTCTATACCGGCAATAATATCAATGGGATGACCCAGCGCTTTTTCGGCTTTAGCGATAAACTCTTGAGAATTTTTTGCTGTTCTTAGGGTGTTTGTACCGACGATACGTACACTACCTGGAGGGAAGTTTTCTATTCGTTGACCAAAGCGCTGAAGACACTCTAGCGCTTTTTTTTGTGTTTCAGTGTTTAGGTTTCTTTCATCATCAAGCCCTGAAGCTAAGCGAACCATTTCTTTAAGTCTGTCTATCGTGCGTAGCTTGCCTTTTTCCAGTTTACATACAATCATATGAAAACTATTTGAGCCCAAGTCTATCGCTGCAACGCTGGATGGTAATTCGTTTGTCACGATTAATTCCTATTTTTTCAGTCAATGATGTAATTTCTGATAAAATCACTTGGTTTATCAGAGTTATCAATCCACTAATTTAACTCATTTTTCTCATTTCGTTAAGTAATAGTTGCTATGAATGCATTATCTATCCAAAATTTAAAAAAAACTTACAGTAATGGCTTTACAGCACTGAAGGGGATAGACCTTGAGGTGGAAAGTGGTGATTTTTTTGCCCTTTTAGGGCCTAATGGAGCGGGTAAATCTACCGCTATTGGGATTATCTGCTCCTTAGTTAATAAGAGCAGTGGTTCAGTGAGTATTTTTGGTCATGACTTAGTTAAAGAGACGGCTAAAGCTAAATCATGTATTGGTCTGGTACCTCAAGAAATCAATTTTAATCAGTTTGAAACAGTTAAAAATATTGTTCTCAATCAGGCTGGTTATTATGGTATTCCGAAAAAACAAGCTATAAAAAATACTGAAAAGTGTTTGAAACAAATGTCGCTTTGGGATAAACGGGACTCAGTCTCTCGGCGATTGTCAGGGGGGATGAAGCGACGAGTGATGATTGCAAGGGCATTGGTTCATCAGCCTCGGCTATTGATTCTTGATGAGCCTACAGCGGGGGTTGATATAGAAATACGTCGATCTATGTGGGAAATGATGGAGCAGGTTAATAAACAAGGGACCACGATTATTTTGACCACTCATTATTTAGAAGAAGCGGAAAGTTTATGTCGAAATATTGCTATTATCAATAATGGGGTGATTGTCGAAAATACAGGAATGAGTGAGTTGCTCACTCGAATTAAAAAAGATCATTTTGTGTTGGATTTGGCAAAGCCTATTTTTGAGATACCTCAAATTGACGGTTATGATTTTGAACTTGCAGATAACAAAGTACTAAATGTAACTGTACCGAAAGGAAAAAACCTTAATCCGTTATTTCAGCAGCTCACAGAAAAAAATATTGATGTGTTAAGTTTAAAAAATAAGACTAATCGTCTGGAACAATTATTTATGGATTTAGTCAATGAATAACTCGATTGCTTTTCGTACTATTGTTTTTAAAGAAATTAGGCGTTTTACCCGAATATGGCCACAAACATTATTACCTCCAGCGATTACGACATCGCTTTACTTTATGATTTTTGGCCGCTTAATTGGTGATCGTATCGGTGACATTAATGGTGTCAGCTATATGGATTATATTGTTCCCGGCATTATTTTAATGTCTGTAATTAGTCATTCCTATGCTAATGTTGTTTCATCATTTTACTCAACAAAATTTCAACGTCATATTGAAGAGTTATTGGTTGCCCCTGTTCCAAATTGGGTGATTTTATTAGGCTATGTATGCGGTGGCGTTGCCCGAGGCGTTCTTGTTGGAGTAGTGGTTACGGGAATTTCTTTGTTGTTTACTGAAATCAAAGTCAATAACTTATTGGTAACAATAAGTGTTTATTTTTTAACAGCGACTTTATTTGCATTAGCCGGCTTTATTAATGCGGTGTTTGCAGATAGTTTTGATGATATTTCTATTATTCCAAATTTTGTTTTAACCCCATTGAGTTACTTAGGTGGGGTTTTTTATTCTGTATCAATGTTGCCTGGTATTTGGCAGACTATTGCCCAGGCAAATCCTATTTTATATATGATTAATGCGTTTAGATACGGCTTAATTGGGGTGTCAGATATAGAGATAGAAATTGCTTTTGCAATTACAGCTGGGTTTATTTTGTTTTTAACGCTGTTAAGTCTTTTGTTATTGCATAAAGGCGTGGGGATTAAAAACTGATCAAGTAAGGGGCGGTCAGTTAGAAACCATTCTGCATCCATGTCTAGCACAATGCATATCAAGCCAAGCAACAGGCACTGCGTGGCCATAGGTATCTACCAAGTTTATAGCCTATATCATAACAATAGCTTGTCTTTATCTCGTACACCCTCTCCTGCTGGAGAGGGTAGGGGTGAGGAGAATAAAATCAACGTCTTATCTCAAGCGCCTCTGAAAGTGTGTTGGAATATATAGAGCAGAGTAGTTGACTTTTATTGTAAGTGTAATTATAGTTAAATTAGCTAATTTAACTATAATTTGTAATTATGAGAACAATTTCAGCAACAGAAGCAAAAAATAAATTTGGTCATCTAATGAGTTCGATAAGTGGTGGAAGCATTGCAATAACCAAAAATGGGAAAATCGCAGCTTATTTGACACCATCTCAAAATAATGACAAACAACCATTAACTGGTAAGCAACTTGATAAAATATTGAGTGACTATTCGTTAGGCAATGTAACTCATCGTGATCTTGAAGAACTCACTGGGTTGTGGTTTTCTGATATTCTTGCGGAATTAGAAGACAGAGAGTTGTCTTTGCCTAAAGTAGACTCAAAAGTTCACTTTAATGAAAAACAATTGTCCTTATATAACTCTATTTTTAGTTAACTATGAAAATATCGTTAATAGTCACGGATGCAAGTCCTCTTATAACACTTGCTATAGCTGAATCGCTTGATACATTGTTAATGCTTGATGTTAGAGTTATTATTCCTGATATGGTAAATTTTGAGGTTACCAGACATATCGATAAACCAGGTTCTAAAGAGTTACTAAATTGGATTAAGTTACATCAATTTAATGAGGTTTTTATTGGAAGTACAGAAGTTTTTTCTGAATATATAATGCTTCAAAAAATAGATCCATCAGTGAAAAGTAGGAATCGTGGAGAGCAGGCAGCAGCCGAAATACTTAAAAGTGAAATTGATAACAAGACGGAAGCCGCAATTCTTTTGTTTGAAGATAGTGATATAAAGAAAGCAAATTTTCTTGTTCGACTCCCATCCAATGTTTTAATTATGTCTACATCAACCTTCCTTGAAGGGTTGCAGCAAAGAAAGCTTATAGTTAGTGCTGATAAAGTATTGCAAAGAGCTGTAAAAATAAGGGGTGAGGGTATTTTAAAAAGAATTAAGATACCGATGGCAGATGTTGAAGATATTTCAGACTCATGGCCTTCCAATTTTTAAACTTGGTTAAGTGAAATCGACCTGAGACCAAAAATACCAACACACTTTCAGAGGCGCTTGGTTTTATCTCTGTTCTTTTTCTTTATGGATAAAAGGCTAATACTTGTGTAGATACTAAGGGAGATGGGAAAAAATAATCATCCAATCTTGCTGGTCTTTTTGTCCGCCTTCAGCGAGGTAGCAACAGTTACGTAGCTTGCTATGC
>ENA-OSET01004177-OSET01004177.1-sediment-metagenome-genome-assembly--contig:-NODE-4177-length-12910-cov-4.587158_pt1 | contig 12910 bp, 8 predicted proteins | sample MGYA00237882_ERZ534229 | MGnify/ENA primary metagenome ERZ534229 (study PRJEB26408, sample SAMN06266212) | sediment metagenome | isolation source: Hudson Canyon methane seep mesocosm | place: USA:Hudson...
TGCCAATTACGGCGCCCAATAAACGATGACGGGAATATCGTACTGATGCAATATAGAACTAACAGGCATTGATCCATCGTGCTTGCAGCTAAGAGCTTGTCGGTATACGTCCAATTTTTCCTGCCCGGTTATCAACAAATGTAACTGCCGGGAATGCATGAGCCCGGTAAAACTCAAAGACATTCGCTCGGTCAATTCACCGGTGACTTCACTCTGATTGGCCTGAATAGCAGCGCATAGTTTATTATTCGCGGAATCCAACCCCGCTTCAAGTCCCTGCGATGCAGGGAACAACGAGGCAATATGTCCATCGGGCCCCATACCCAATATCGTCAGATCAAACGGCGCTTGCAGCTTCCGATACTCATTTTCGCAATGATCTAATCCCAGCTCAGCAGTCTCGTCATCCGTTTTCATAGCCACAAATTTTGCGCTGGTAGCTCGATTTTGAAGTAAGCTGCTTTTAACAAAAGCCTCATTACTTCCTGGATGATCTTCGTCAACCCAGCGCTCGTCCACCAAAGCAACGCTCACATTAGACCAAGCCATATCTAATTCAGACAGCTTTTTGTATAAGGGCATAGGCGTACTGCCGCCAGAAACCATCAAGGTAGCAGAACGATTATTACTGATCGCTGCCTTTAAGGTAGTTTCGCATTCTTCGGCCAACGCCGCAAAAAGACTGTCCCGATCGGGAAAGAAATGTTCGATAATCACGATTGATGAGTCTCCACACCTTCGCCAGTGTTAAACCAATATCGCCCGTCATCTTCCAATAGTTCATTAGACTCGTCGGGCCCCCACGTTCCAGCGCGATACAAATGAGGCTCACCGTTCGATTGTTGCCAGGCTTCAATGATAGGATCAACCCACGCCCAAGCTAAATCAACTTCGTCGCGATGAATAAATAAACTCGAATTGCCCTTTGCCGCGTCAAGCATCAGACGCTTATAGGCATCACTTCGAAATTGGGTGTAAGTATCTGAAAAATTCAAATTTAAGGTTGCCGGCTGCAACTGCATACCGAGTGTTTCCAAATCTTTGGACATTAATGTTAATTGTATTAATTCTTCAGGCTGCAATCGGATGATCAGGCGATTGGGAGCCAATGGACCCGCTGATTCGTCGTAAACACGATGGGACACATCTTTAAACTGAATGACAATCTCCGCACAGCGTTCCTTCATACGCTTTCCCGTACGCAGGTAGAAAGGCACTCGCGCCCAGCGCCAATTGTCTATAAATACCCGAAGTGCAACAAAAGTTTCCGTGGAACTATCGGGAGAATTAAGCTCCTCAATGTATCCTGGCACGAGTTTATTGTTGTAACTACCAGCGACATATTGTCCACGCACCGTATGTTTTTCAACATCTTGACCCTTCATTGGTCTGAGCGCTTCCAGTACTTTTAACTTTTCTGTGCGAATGCTATTCGCATTAACTTTATGCGGAGACTCCATCGCCACCAGGCATAACAATTGAATCAAATGGTTTTGCACCATATCTCGAAGAGCACCCGCTTCATTATAGAAACCAGCACGGCCTTCAAGCCCCACTGTTTCAGATATGCTAATTTGCACGTGATCAATGGATTTGGCGTCCCACAGTTGCTCAAAAATCAGATTTGTAAAACGCAGCGCCATTAAATTCTGAACGGTTTCTTTTCCCAAATAATGGTCGATACGATAGATACTATCTTCGTCGAAATACTCCGCAATCTTGTCGTTAATTTCATTTGCCGATACTGCGTCATAACCTAGAGGCTTCTCGACCACAACACGACTGTTAGCAGAAATTAAATTGGCCTCAGACATCAGCTGACAACAAGACCCAAATATCGTCGGAGGAATAGCCAAATAAAATACCGTGACCTTATCCAGTTCGGCAGTCAATAACTCATGTAAAACCTGCCAACCGTCATCCTTTTCTGCCGCATTTAGCTCTATCGGTAACAGAAACGTTTTGAACTGTTTCATTGCATCTGAGCAGAACTCATCGTCTCCCAAGTGTTCCTCTAAGGTCAGCGTAATCGTTTGGATGTAATTTTTTACGTCTTCGGTTTCCAGACAGCAGGCGACAATTCGCGAGCCCAAAGGTAACTTACCTTCTCGAAAAGCCCTATAAAGAGCAGGAATTAGCTTTCTTAACGCCAAGTCGCCAGCACCACCAAAGATAACTATATCAAAGGGATCGGTCATATTTTTCTCTCTTAAAACTGCATTGAGGCTTTTTTCGGGACTTAATTAAACTCTACCACGGCATTAGCAAATTATTGTTACCGCATAGAGCCGGTCTACCAATTTTTATAAGTCTCTCTTGCACAATCGAAAGACTTGTTTCAACTCAAATTTGCTAAAAAATTGAGGCACCGTCTTCTGCTGAGCCCACCAATGACCGAAAACCGGCAAACAGTTCGCGGCCCATACCCTGAGTTTTCGATGTCTTTGCACTAGCAGGTTCCCGCTGTAAAAAGTCATCACTAACTACCTTCAAGGTACCGGAATTGGCGTCGAGTTCAACGACATCACCGTCTCGCAATTTTGAGATTGGCCCACCGTCCAAAGCTTCCGGAGAAAGGTGGATTGCTGCAGGAACTTTACCGGATGCTCCCGACATTCGACCGTCGGTAACCAACGCTACTTTATAACCTCGATCCTGTAAGATTCCCAGTATCGGCGTTAATTTGTGTAACTCGGGCATGCCATTAGCTTTTGGTCCCTGAAAACGGAGTACGGCAATAAAGTTTTTTTCCAGTTCTCCCGCATCAAATTTGACCTGCATGTCATCTTGCTGCTCGAAAATGACCACCGGAGCTTTCACTACTCTAAACTCAGATTTCACCGCCGATACTTTTATCACCGAGCGACCCAAATTACCCGTTAACAGTTTTAGACCACCTTCATCACTAAAAGGTGTTTCGCAGTCACTAATTATTTCTTTATCCAGGCTAACGTCAGCACCCGGACGCCATGCTATGCCACCAGTCGTACTACCTGTATTGCTTGCGTCGTTTAGAAACGGCTCATCACAATAACGCTCTAAGCCGCCATCACCCAAAATAGTTTTGACGTTGTTATGCAATAGACCCCCATGGAGCAACTCCTTAATCAGTAACGACATCCCTCCCGCCGCCTGAAAATGATTCACGTCCGCCTGACCGTTGGGATAGATTCGACACAATAAGGGAACCACTTCAGACAAATCAGCCATATCTTGCCAGTTAATAATTACGCCCGCTGCGCGAGCAATAGCAATAATATGAATCGCGTGGTTGGTTGATCCACCTGACGCCAATAAACCAACTATGCCATTGACTAAACTCCGTTCATCGATAATTTCTGCTAATGGTGTATAAGAAGCGGATAAATCTGTCAGTTCCACTAACTGCTTTACAGCTGCTCGCGTCAACTGCTCTCTGAGTTCAGTACCCGGGTTTACAAAGGAACTACCGGGCAACTGTACGCCCATAATTTCCATCAGCATTTGATTACTGTTCGCGGTACCGTAAAAAGTACAGGTTCCCGCGCTGTGGTAGGATTGGCTTTCAGCCTCTAACAATTCCTTCCTGCCGACCTTGCCCTGCGCGTAAAGCTGTCTTACTCGAACTTTTTCAGTATTCGACAGCCCAGTTAACATGGGTCCGGCCGGAACAAATACAGAAGGAAGATGACCAAAGGCTAACGCTCCAATTAATAGTCCGGGAACAATCTTGTCGCACACACCTAAACATATCACCCCATCAAACATGTCGTGAGACAATGCTACACTGGTTGCCATCGCAATCAGGTCACGACTAAAAAGGGATAGTTCCATTCCGTCTCTCCCCTGTGTGACGCCATCACACATCGCGGGAACTCCACCGGCAAACTGGGCAACGGCTCCGGCCTCGCGAGCAGCGTGTTTGATAATTTCCGGATAGTCTTGAAAAGGTTGATGAGCCGAGAGCATGTCGTTGTACGACGATATAATAGCCAAATTCGCAGCACGGTCGACAGCTAATACCGATTTGTCTTGCGATTCAGAAGCCGCATAGGCGTGGGCAATATTACCGCAGGATAACCGGGCTCTCGAAGCTCCGGGCTTACGTGCGGTTCGAACTTTATCCATGTAATCCGAACGACTGGCGCGACTGCGCTCGATAATACGTTCAGTGACTTCAGCGACTCTAGAATTAGTCATCCAACGGTAACCTTTTTGCGATTAAGTAGTAAAATTCCATTCAGCCTGTTCTATACATTAACAATTTCCAGCAGTACGGCCAATCCTGCTCACCGGGTCAATAGAGATCTCGAAATGTGGTTAATATGCTGAGGTGACTAAAAATCGTAGAGACAACTTTCACCACTTTCACCACTTTAACCATAGAATAAAACTCTTGAGAAATCCTCGAACGCTCTAAGAAAACCGAAAATATTGCAACGCTCCAATAAATTCAAAGAAACTAACGTAATTGATTGAAGCAAAATACATCCGCCTAACTGCCTTTAATGCAGTTAAGGCCTGTGCATTAGCTAGATTTCGGCACCGACAAGAAAGTTAACGCAATTACATCATTATCCATAAATTGACGATAATAGCAATCTGTTAATGTAACTTAATTACATTACTGGATTATTATTCCGGCCCTTGACTCGAAAAAACAACAAGCCACAACCCCCTGCTCTTAAACTCTACAACAGCTAAATCGCCACAGCTGTGTTTCAGCATTCATTCGGAAATTTCGGTACTAACCACTAAAGCAATTGAGTCTAGACAAAATTAACCGAAAAAGAATCCGTAGCTACCAGCATACTTCAAATAAATAGACGCAATCTTGCACTGCACCATTCGAGGATTGCAATTTCCCCTCGAAGCTTTTAAAGTAGCCCGATTGCTGTTTTATCCTAGCCATGGCCGGGGAAGAGTCCTGTCCCTTTTTTTGAAATTTGACTGTAATGTAAGCTCCAGACAGTAAGTTCCAGCCAACGTGTCATTCTATCCATTAAACGTTACAACGGCATGATTTTACCCAAGTGCATAAAATCGCTGTCACTACGCGCAACGATTTTGCGTTTGTGGCAATGCCATTTACCGTAATACGCTTTGTTAATTTGTAGACGTTTTTACTTCCTGTCCAATCGATGCGACAGAAAGTAACCCATAGATAAAGCTTAATCCCCGAGAGGAATCATGGATCTCCGTTCCAACAATCTAAATAAACTGCAACAAGAAACCTTCGACGTATTGATTCTGGGAGGTGGAATTAACGGCGCCGTTTCCGCTGCATCACTTGCCGCAAAGGGCGTAAAAGTTGCCTTAATAGATAAAGGTGACTTCGCAGGCCTTACCAGCTCAAATTCGTCTAACCTGGCGTGGGGCGGTATTAAATACATGGAAAGTTACGAGTTTTTGTTGGTAAACAAGCTATGTCAATCACGAAATTTATTAATGCGTAGTTTTCCTTCCACAGTGAAAGAAGTCCGGTTCTTTACCACCATCCAGAAAGGTTTTCGTTTTCCACCTGTTTTAATCTTCCTCGGTACTGTCCTTTATTGGTTTATCGGTCGTTTTAAAACGAAACCACCGCAATTTCTTACTTCAAAGAAAATAGAATCCGAGGAGCCCGTCGTCGACACCAGTAATATCGCGGGAGGGTTTGAGTACTCGGATTGTTATTTGTACGATAACGACGCTCGTTTTGTCTTTAACTTTATTCGCTCATGTCTGAATTATGGCGGAATTGCCGCTAACTACGTTGAATCTCAAGGATCACGCAGGGAAAACGGAGCCTGGATTACCGAAGCAAAAGACGCGCTCACTGGAGAAGTTTTTAATATTCGTTCAAAAGTACTCATAAACGCTTGCGGCCCCTATGTCGATAAACACAACGAACATACCGGACAAACTACTGAGCATCGCCATTTGTTTTCCAAGGGTATTCATTTAATTGTCGATCGCATTACAGACAGTGATCGAGTATTAACCTTTTTTGCCAGTGACGGCCGTCTATTTTTTGTTATACCGATGGGCCCCAAAACCTGCGTAGGAACAACGGATACTCAAGTCGACGATATTAACGTATCTGTAACCGAGGAAGATCGCCAATTTGTCCTGGACAACATTAACAAAATGCTCAAGCTGCCCCAGCCACTCACCAAGAAAGATATTATTGCGGAGCGCTGCGGGGTAAGACCACTAGCCATAAAAGGTAAAGGCGGGGTTGCCGATTGGGTTAAACTCTCCAGAAAGCACTCAATAGAAGTGAATAGTAACGACAAGCACATCAGTATATTTGGCGGTAAGCTGACTGACTGTATTAATGTCGGGGACGAGGTTGCTGAATGTGTCAACGATTTGGACATTGGTATCAATTTCACGAGCGCCGACCTTGATTGGCGTTGGTATGGAGAACCCAGTGGTCCCGAAAAAGAAGAGTTTATGCATCAAGCCAAACTGATGAAATTAGATGCCATGACTGACCCCTCTTCCTCCGAATTACTGACAACACGTTTGTGGCGACGATACGGTATCAATGCATTGGAATTGTTAGAACGAATTCGAGAGACACCCTCTAGCGCAGAACTTCTAATAGAAAACTCTGAGTATCTTCGATGTGAAATCGAACTAGCCGCCAAGCGTGAAATGATAACCAAACTGGAAGACTTTTTAAGAAGACGTTCAAAAATCGAACAAGTGGTTAGAAGAGAAGATATCATTAACGCTCCCGGACTGAAGGACGCATGCCGTATATTTTTTGGAGATGATGCTGAAGCGAAACTCCAGGAATACGTAGACTCGCTTGTCGATGAAAAAGCGTCCAAGACAGCAAAAAATGAAGTACGTTTAGCGACCGGATAATGCGTCCCAAAATAATATCAAGCCCAACATTTCGCTGTTTTGCGTATGGAAGATGGCCCGAATTTTTTGAAGAAACGAACGAACGTTTTGTTATGTCAACAAATTCAGTCGTGTTTTCGGCAGTCCGTCGCGTCAACTATCTGTTCGACTGAATGTGCAACCAACCGCTCAACTAACAGTTTAACTAAACGGTCACCTAAATGGCCAATTATTATCGGTTTTCAAGAACCAAGATGAAAGGATGTTAGCGGTAATCACTTAGCTACTCACTGATCATCAATTCTTCGAAAAGCGCACCGCCAATGACGATTGACTCAATACTCAAAAGAATCGCAACGACGCGGGCCATAGTGTTTCCAGTCGATAGACCTCAAATCAACCAGAAACACTAAGCCAGCTTTTAGCTTTGATCGACTTACCTTAGTGCCCTTTAAATTCCGGCGCTCTCTTCTCGACAAATGCAACCGCAGCCGCTTTATGATCTTCCGTCGCCATACTGCGAACCATATGACCAGATTCAAGGTCCAATACTTGCGCTAAAGAACCCTGTTGCGCCATATTCAGGTTCTTCTTCATATAGCCAATCGCGATTGTTGGCAAATTCGCCAGATACTTAGTGTATGCCTTTGTTTCTTCTTCGAGAGTTTCGGCACTGACCAACTTATTTGCGAGCCCAAGTCGATGAGCTTCAGTCCCCAAGATGACGTCCGCGGTGAAATAGAGCTCTCGAGCTTTAGCAGCACCCACTAACTGGGTCATAAACCATGAACCACCGTAATCACCAGAAGCAGCAATTTTCGAAAAAGCCGTGGTAATCTTCGCCGTATCAACCACCATGCGTAAATCACAAGACAGCGCTAACGAGAGGCCAGCTCCCGCACAGGCACCGGGGATAATGGCTAGAGTCGGTTTAGGCATTTCATTGAGAAGCTCGCTGACCTTCGTACCTTCCCGCAAACTTGCCGCGCGCTCATCAATCGTGAGTGGCTTGGCGTTAGTCGAGCCAGCATCAGCGGCAAAACCCTTGACATCACCTCCGGCACAAAATGCACCGCCAGCGCCGGTAAGTACAACTAATCTGACTTTAGGATCGTTAGCCAACCGAGGCACAGCTTCTGCCAGCGCAGTCATCATGCCGCCACTCATTGCATTGCGCGCTTGTGGGCGGTTCATGGTCAATGTAGCCACGCCATCTTCAAATGTTTCAATTAAATCTTCGCTCATTATTTCAAATCCTCTTCGTCTGAAATCAGATGTTATATCTGAATTTATTTACCTACTAGTCGTATTTGGATCGCTACTCTACCATTGGTCGTATTCCTTAGAAACAGCCACATTCGGCCTCCAGAGGGAAGTTGGGACAAAAATGGGAGTTTGATACACTCGCTCCTTCAAAAAATGTAAGATCTTCTTCCGAAGAAAGAAAAAATGTCCATTGCGTACTATATTATAAAAATAATTTGTTTCACCAACGTTAATAAGAATTAATAAAACAAACACCTCGAATAGGAATTAGGCAATGAATACAAGTGATCTTTTAGTCGACGACATGGGAATTTTCGACGCTATATATAGCTGTAGGGCTATGCGCCGCTTACAGCAACGTGAAGTGCCGGAAGAAATGCTCATTAAACTTGTCGACGCTGCCAATCAAGCGCCCTCCGGTTCGAATAGCCAGAATGGTCGATGGATAATTGTTCGGGATGCCAGTACTAAGCAGAAGTTGGCAGACTTAAATCGTATCGGTGTGGAGGGCTATTTGATTCCGCAGCTAGAAAAAAACACCAGTTTACCCCATCAAAGTGCTGAAAAAAGAAGTCGAATGGCTGATGCGGTGATGTGGCAGATGGAACATATGCATGAAATCCCCGCTCTTATTATTGCCTGTATGGATTTTGGCGAAAAAGTAAACGCACAGATGGCGGCGGCCGGTGCAGGATCAATTTGGCCGGGCATCCAAAACCTACTGTTATCCGCACGAGCCATGGGCTTAGGTGCGGCACCGACCACCCTGGCATTGGGCAACCCAAAGGCGGTTAAGGACGTGTTAAACCTTCCTGACTCAATGGCAGCCTATTGCTTAATTCCGGTGGGTTATCCATCGGGGAAATTCGGCCCTGTAACACGCAAACCGCTGACTGAAATCATGCGATTTGATCAATGGTCTTAACATCACGCCGGCTTAAATTTGAGAAAATCTAACAAAGAGAATATTCATGAACTCAACTTTACTATCTGAACATTCTGCGAACAACGACTCACACACAACATTTTACTTAGCCTGCGGCCCTGAAGACGGACCATTAATGATATTTGTCCATGGATGGCCAGAGCTATCCTTAAGTTGGCGCCACCAGCTACCGGCCTTCGCGGCGCTTGGGTTTAGGTGTATCGCGCCAGATATGCGAGGTTACGGAGGCTCAACCATTTACGGAGAGCACGCCGACTACGCGCAGGAACTCATCGTCGGGGATATGTTGAATTTACTCGCAGCTTTAGATCATAAGAAAGCGATTTGGGTAGGGCATGATTGGGGAAGCCCAGTTGTTTGGAATATAGCAGCGCATCACCCGGAACGGTGCGTCGCGCTTGCTAGTTTATGTGTCCCTTATACTCCCGGGGGTTTGGTCCTGGAAACAGCCATTGAACTCGTCGATCGCGATCTATATCCCGAAGACAAATATCCTGCCGGCCAATGGGAGTACATGAAGTTCTACGAAGAAAATTTCGATCAGGCCATCGCCGACTGGGAGCGCGATATCTACCGCAGCATGAAAATAATGTTTCGTAAGGGCGACCCCGCTGGCTTTGGACAAGTAGCAGCGACCGCGATGACACGAATAAACGGCGGTTGGTTCGGCAGTCTGACGGAAACCCCAGACCTTCCGATCGACGAAGATATTATCAGTGAGGACGATCTTAGAATTTACGTTGCCGGACTAGAACGCAATGGATTCTTTGGCCCGGACTCCTGGTACATGAATCATAAAGCTAATCTGGAATACGGGCACCGCGCACACAATAACGGCGAATTGGAAATGCCCGTTTTGTTTATCGGCGGGATGTATGATTATACCTGCGAGACTATAAATTCACGGGCAAAAGAACCCATGGAAAAGCTCTGCAAAAACTTGACCTTAGACGTGATAAAATCAGGACATTGGATGGCGCAGGAAAAACCGCTTGAGGTGAATGCGACGTTGGCCAAATGGATCGCGACAAAAGTCTCTGATTATTGGCCGATCAATGACTAAAGCTGGTCATTCTTTCGAACCAAATTGCAGATGCGATGTGGGCTATCTTTTCTAAAAAAGCAATCTTTAGCGTGCATATTTACTAACCAAACGTCTTACATCAGGTGCAGATGGAGCAATAGCTGTTAAGGCTGAAAGGTAGGGATATAAGCCAGATGTATCGCCGGTTTTTTCGAGGTAAATAACCAATGTCATTAATAACTCATACTGATTAGGCCAGCGCGTAGTGGCAGCCTTCAGTGTTTTAACGGCTTCTTCGATACGACCCTGATTTTCCAAAGCCACTGCATATACATAGGCATAACGCGGCTGGGCGTCCACCTGTTTTAGCGCAATGTCTAAATGCTCTAGTGCGGCTTCATAGTTTTTGTTTCGAATTAGGAACAAGCCGTAGCTGTGTTGAACCGCACCGCTGTCCGGCGCAAATGACAGTGCTTTTTCCAATAGAGGCCTAACTTCAGACTCGGCACCCGAACTACGGAAATAGTCGGCAAGATTGATTAGCGCCGGAACATAGTAGGGCTCAATGCGTAACGCCTGGCGAAAAGCGACGATCGCTGCATCTATATTGCCAAGTTGTATTTCCAAGTTGGCAATCGCTACCTGAGTAGCGGGTGCATCGATAGATAACTGTAAGGACTCTCGATATTCAGCAATCAGTTTGGCTAATCCTGCCCTCTGGTTAACAGGCAGCTGAATTAACACATCTGCCAAGGCGTCGGCAAGCTGAAACCGAACTGAACGACTTGCATCCTGTAAGTAAGGGGAAAGGATCTGCCATCGCATGGATGGCGCTAAACCTTGCAAGGCAATTACCGCAGCGCGTCTTACTAAGGGACTCTTGTCCTGCAAGTTCAGTTGCGCTGATTCTGCGCCTACCCGCGACGGGATAGCAGAAAGTTGTTGCAACATGCTGGCTCGGATTAAGTCAGCTAAAGGTTGCTGTTCAATCGCTTTTACTAGCTCTCGGGTCACCAGTATGTCACCCTGCTGAGCTCGATGGTTTAGCCGCGACCAATGTTTATCCCCTTGCGGGCTATCGGTTTGAACATTCCACGAGTTCAGAATTCTAGCGGCCCAGGCATTGTCTTTAACTGGGCTTCCCGCGCTCTCAGCATCGTTAGCTGGGCCATCTTCGTGACAAGTGGTACAAGCGTTAGGTACGTCCAGTTCAGATGATAAGGCAGGCCTGGGAATCGTAAAACTATGATCTCGCCGAGCGTCGACCTGCATAAACGTCTTTGCAGGCATATGACAGTTCACACACAAAGAGCCTTCGCTATCATCTCCGTGATGGTGGTGCTTTTCGGTATCATAAGTAACCGGAGTATGACATTGCGTACATAGGCCATTGCCTTCAACTCGAACATTTCCACTATGCGGGTCATGACAATTACTGCACGTTACCCCTTGTTCAAACATCTTACTTTGCAAAAAAGAGCCGAGTACAAAAACCTCTTCTCTTATTTGACCATCGGCGAAATACGAAGCATCCGACAATAGCTGCAAACGATTATTATCGTGAAAACCCTGCCCTCTAGATTTCTTTGTTAGCGGTGTTCGAAGTGAATGGCAACTACCGCACATATCAATATTGTCGCTATTCTTCTTGCCAATGGGGTTCGCTATCGGGTCGGCATTCTCAAATTGCCATTTCAAGGGCTTGTGGGATGTAATGGTAAAACCTGTATTGTCTGCAGACAACTTATCGTTCTTCGCCAATAAACTATGCGTTCCTCCAGGTCCATGACATGCCTCGCAAGCCACGTTAATTTCCGACCATGTCGTTTTATAGCTATGCTTTTCCGAATTATAATTGCGCTCAACATTGGTAGAGTGACAATCGGCACAGCGGCTATTCCAGTTTTGAAAGTGGTTTGCCCAAAAAAAGGGATGGTCGGGTGTAATGTTTTCGTCGGGCTGCAAGTGAAACCAGCGCTGTCCACCCTCCCCCTTGTCGCGGCTATCCCAGGCCACATTTAACGCTTGAATATGTCCATTGTCAGTTTCGATCAAGTATTGCTGTAAGGGGAAATAACCGAACGTGTATCGTACTTTAAACGTTTTTGACTCACCGTCATCATCCGATGTATCGACATAAAAACGATCTCCATCTCGATAGAAGTGGCTTTTGATCCCATGAAAATTCACCGTTATATCAGAAAAATCTCCCAGCACTGATTTCGGATCGGCATTTTGCATCGCTTTCTGATGGTCGGATTTTCTCCATCGCTGGTACTCGTCCGCATGACAGCCCTGACAAACCTCAACGCCGACATAAGCCTCATTTGAAACTTGTCCGGTACCAGACTCGTTTGCCAGACCAAAATGACAGACAAACAACATCAAAATTGTGATCGGTAGAAGTCTAATTTTTTGAAGTGCGATGGTTTTTCACCTTTTTATTGGAGAACAAAAATCCATTATACGCCAACAAACGTCGGATGCCAGTGCCTACAGATCGAGTCCACCCGTCCCCTGATCGCTCGAAAAGCGTTGCCAAAATAAGAGCGATGTTCTTTGTGTCGGAACAGTGTGCGTAGAAATGATTCGGGGTAAAAATTATGGACTTTTTGACCTGCCGCACTTATTCTTCTTCGCAAAAATAATTCACGAGAGAGCACAATGCAGATTTTCAAATCACTTTTCATGACATTCCTGTTGTCCCAATCCCCGTTGTTATATTCGGCAGAGTTTGATGCAGAAAGAACCAAAGCTGAAGTTATGGGCGTATTGGATGAATTTATCCTGACATTTAGCGCAAAAAACCCAAAAACTCACGTTGCCACTTATCATTTTCCCCACTATCGACTCGCGCA
>ENA-OSET01004178-OSET01004178.1-sediment-metagenome-genome-assembly--contig:-NODE-4178-length-12907-cov-3.498597_pt1 | contig 12907 bp, 12 predicted proteins | sample MGYA00237882_ERZ534229 | MGnify/ENA primary metagenome ERZ534229 (study PRJEB26408, sample SAMN06266212) | sediment metagenome | isolation source: Hudson Canyon methane seep mesocosm | place...
CGATGCTCATCGGGCGGCTCGTCGCCGTGCTGCAGCTCGGGAACGCGGACACGAAGCAGGAGGACATGCTCCGCGAGACGCTCGCCGTCTTGAAGGCCTCCTCGCCCTCTGGGCCGAGGACCTTGACGAACGGGTCACTCGTGCCGAAGGTCTCGCGGTTGAAGAGGCCCGCGGCGGAGGCGACGTTGACCGTGAGCTGGCCGGGCGTCTCGGGGAGAGGCACCTGCGGCACCGCCGTCGGGGCGTGGAGCTTCCTCGGAACTCCCTTGGTGTAGCCAAGCTTGAACTTCACCGAGCCGAGCGACTTGCCGTTGGCGATGATCTTCTTCTCCACCTCGTCCGCCCTCGGCCGCAGTGGCATCGTCACCTCCGTCGCAGCGACCGCGAACGCCATGCAGTGCTCGACGGGAATCGTGAACTCGCCCATGAAGTCGTCGGAGACCGTGTTGTGGTCCCAGCACTGCACAGTGAGCATGCCCTTGCGGTCCATGAGGACCATGGTCGCTGACGAGTTGTCCGCCGACCACACCGGGTTGAGCGTGCCGTCGATGACGTCGGTCTTGAGGACTTCGACGCCATTGGAGTCGAGCAGCTTGACGAAGGGGTCGCTGGTGCCGAACGTCTCGCGGTTGAAGAGTTTCCGTGCCGACTCGACAGTGATGACGAGCTCACCTGGCAGCGACGGCATCTTCGGCGTCGAGAGGACCGCAGCGGCGGTCGCCGCGCTCCAGGCGCGCATCGCGGCGGCCGGCCTCGACGTCGAGAAGAAATAGAAAACAGTTGCTCATGTCGGATAATTGCTCGGATACGATACAAAAACATATGTCAAAAACAACGCGCAAAATCCCTGATGGTACTTCAAACCCACGCAATTCGTTTTTGACACTCACAGAAGAACACACAGAACAAGGAAATGCACGCATTGGCCTTCATCGTCATCGTCGCGCTTGCGGACTCCACCGGAGCGGAACTCCGGACGGCGCGCGTCGCCATCGCCGTTGCGTCCCTCGCGGCCACCGTTGACATTGGCAAAAGCTGAACCACCGTTACCATCGAGCGCATTGAAGCTAAAGCTATCACTGCCAACAAAACCAGTCACAGGGGTGTAACTTAAGTTTGGCGCTGTCCCTGTTAGGGTGCCGTTGCTTGGGTTAGTTGTAATTGAAAAGCTTAAACTATCGCCATCAAGATCATCTCCACTAAGTATTAGTGCGAGTGTAGAGTCTTCCATTATTGTTAAAGACTGACTATCCGCTGTAGGAGCATCGTTTACTGCATTGACGTTAAGGCTAACTGTACCCGTGGCCGAACCACCGTTACCGTCAGCTGCCGAAAAGATAAAGCTGTCACCGCCATTGTAGTTAGCAACCGGAGTGTAGCTAAGATTAGGAGCTGTTCCACTTAGGCTGCCATTGCTTGGGCCAGAGGTGACAGTAAAATTTAAAGTGTCGCCATCGTTATCAATACCGCTAAGCGTAAGGGCTAAGGAGTTATCTTCTAATAAGCTTAGGGATTGATCGTCTGCCGTAGGAGCGTCTTCAACTGCATTGACGCTAAGGTTCACCGAGCCAGAAGCTGAACCGCCGTTACCGTCATCCACTGTGAAAGTGAGGCTGTCGCTGCCATTGAAGTTGGCGTTGGGTGTATATGTTAGGTTTGGTGCCGTACCACTCAAGGTTCCGTTAGCTGGATTAGTTGCCACAACGAAACTCAAGGCATCACCATCAGTATCGCTGCCAGTAAGTGCAATGGCAACTGCTGTGTCTTCATCAGTGACAATGGATTGATTGTCGGCAACAGGGGCTGTGTTCGGTGTTGGGCCAGCAGCTGGATCGAATGAAGCAGAAAGCGTTACACCACTATATGCTTCATAGCCGCTCATCATCACATGATAAGTTCCCGCCTGAACATTGGCGATATCACAGACTTCGTCGTTACCCCAACGATAAGGGCGGCAGTCATAGTTATTCGATGTCGGTTCACTACCAAATTTCACATACAAGTCAGCATCACCATTGCCACCTGAGGTATTAAAGTTTAGGTTTGAAGCACCTGCTTCTACCTGCAAAGTATAAAAAGCGTTACTTCCCGAAACACCGCTAATACTCGTTATTGGCGAGCCATTTTCTAAGACTGTAGCCGCTAAAGCAGTTGGTGATAGGCTCGCGGTCGCGCCACCAGCCAGTAGGGCAATTAGCCCTTTTTTGAATTTTATTCTCATCTTATTTTCCAATTCAATATGCGCTACAGCGACAGTCATTGTGCGGCAAAGCAAATAGTGTGGTGAACGTAGTTGATTCCCTAATTGAGCGTAAGTTGTTTATTCGGCATACGCATCAATACTGCATTCTGAAACCTGTTCTGGTGATGGCGAGATCTAGTCCCTATACTTCGGCATACTCTTACTACTTATTACTCGATATCTTTGCGTTTCCTACTTTTCATCAAAGTTCGAGTGGTTCGCTCTCGTAGAAAGCGATACTGGTATAAACTTGCTTTATGCCAGTATTGTAAAATGTTGTTAAATGTTCATTTCTTAGTTGAATATGTAATAACAATCTACAGACAGGCTAATATAAAGCACAGAATGTAATATTTGCAACAAAAATGCTGTTTTGATAAAACATTTAAGCCTATGCAAGCAAATTATTGTCTAGCAGTTCACAGAGTATTGAACTTGTTGGAGTCTTGTTTGATCTGCAGTGTATCTTTTACGTTAGTCTTATTAGAAAAAGTATTGTTATTAACTGGGAATATAGTCGTCGCAGAAAATTAGATAATGATCAGGCTTGGTCGTGTTATGAAGTTACTATTTGCCCCTTCGAATAAAGGCTTTACCATTGAACCTATTTAGTAACTAATTCTATATTCCCACCAATCGCAGCAATGTTATTACTGATGCAAGTTTCTGTTGTAAATCGCTGTAAATATTGAGGCCCTCCTGCTTTAGGGCCGGTCCCTGATAGACCTTGTCCACCAAAGGGCTGAGACCCAACGATCGCACCAACCATATTACGGTTGATATAAATATTTCCAATATGCAGCTTGTCAGCAATAGACTTTGCCCATACTTCGTTTCGACTATGAATACTGCAAGTTAAGCCGTAACCACACTGATTAATTTCTTCTATTACGTGTTCGATATTTTTATGTTCATAACTAATTATATGAAGCACTGGGCCAAAATGTTCGTCTTCTAGGTCGCTAATGCGATTGATTTCGAAAACATGTGGCGCTATAAGGTTTTTAGTATTTGTTTCGGGATCTAATTTACAAGCAAAAATGAGCCTGTGGTGATTTTTCATTTCGTTTATATGTTGTTCAAGTTTATGCTTGGCCTGGGCAGATATAACTGGGCCAATATCAGAATCTAAGCTTCCAGGGTCACCAATAGAAAGTTCTGCCATGGCGCCTTTTAATAAGGAAATAATCGTGTGAACGGTTTCTTGTTGTAAATAGAGCACTCTGAGTGCTGAGCAACGTTGCCCAGAAGAGTAAAAAGCAGATTGAATAACATCCGTTATAACTTGTTCAGGTAAGGCTGAGCTATCGACTATCATGACATTTTGCCCACCTGTCTCAGCAATAAGTGGGATAATACCATTGGTTTTCTGTGTGAGGGTTTGAGAGATATGCTGTGCTGTTTGAGTAGATCCTGTAAATGCAACGCCAGCGAGTTTAGAGCGTGTGCAGAGTTCAGGGCCTATTTGCTTACCTTTGCCGGGTGTAAAGTGGAGGGCTTGTTTCGGCAGTCCTGCTTTATAAAACAAATCGATAGCAAAGCGTGCTATCAAAGCACTTTGTTCTGCTGGTTTTGCCATGACTGTGTTACCCGTCATGAGTGCCGCGCATATTTGACCACTAAAAATAGCAAGCGGAAAGTTCCAAGGGCTAATGCATAAAAATACACCTCTCCCTCGGAGTTCCAAGGTGTTTTGCTCGCCTGTTATGCTAGGCAGAGTGCTTGGTTCAGCTAATAATGCTAGTCCGTTTTGTGCGTAATAATATGCAAAGTCGATTGCTTCACGTACTTCGTTCAGTGCATCGGGAATGGTTTTACCCGATTCTCTTATTAATAAAGAGACAAGATCACACAGATGGTCTTGCAGTAGTTTTGCATAGTTCAATAGTATGTCTGAGCGTTCAATTGCTTTGGTTGTACGCCAAGTCGAAAAATATTTATGTGCTTCGTCAAGCTGTTCAAGAGCGCGCATATTATCAATCTGGTGACAGGTTCCAACCAGTTGTCCATCGTAAGGGCTTAGAATATCAATTATATTGGTTTGTGACGGGTGTTCATTAACTTTCATATCGCTTTGCCAAATATGAGATTTAAGTAACTCTAATTTGTTTGTTAGCTCATATCGTTTGGTTCCATTTGCTAGGTTGAAGCCTTGAGAATTACAGCGAATGGATCGATAAATATCTTCAGGTAGCGGTAGAGGTTGACTCTCTGTCTTGATTAATAAAGGGTGTTGGCAGAGTTGGTCAATTTTTGCATTAGGGTTCAGTAGTTGCTTTAAAAAAGCATTGTTAGCACCATTTTCCAATACACGTCTCACTAGATAGGGAAGCAGTTCCTTATGTTGCCCAACCGGTCCATAAATTCTCACTTTTAGATGTGGATAGTGAACCCTGAGAGCGCTATATATTTGTTCTCCCATGCCATATAGACGTTGGAACTCATAGGAATCATCTGGTTTGGAGCGGTTTACAATATCACAAATAGTGACTGCATTATGGGTGGCAAATTGAGGATAAAAACAATGCCTGTTGTTGAGCATAAAATCGGCGCAGGCAAGGTAGGAAATCTCAGTATGGTGTTTTTGGGTGAATACCGGGTAATACGTTAAACCTTCGGCTTGAGCCTGCTTTATTTCACTATCCCAGTAAGCCCCTTTGACTAAGCGAACTGAAATTTTTCGGCCGCTACTCTCAGAGAGATGTTTTAAGTATTTAAGCAAAGATAGAGCGCGTGGACTGTAAGCTTGTACTGCGAGCCCTATGCGCGTGCATTTTCCGTGGAAGGGGAGCATAAATAGTCCTTGGAACACTTCAAGGCCTAGTGTTTGGCGATGTGCTTCTTCTGCATCGATAGTCAGGTCAATATTATGTTCATTGGCTTGTTTCATTAATGGCGTAAGTGTTTTGATTAATGCGTTTACGCATGCTGATTGATGGCGATATTCATAACGGGGGTGAAGTGCCGATAGTTTGATAGAGATAGATACCGTTTTTGGTATTGAGCTGTGTCTAATATCAGTGAATGCGGTGTGATATTTTTGATAGAAACCATCAGCATCCTTTTGACTAAGCGCCGATTCACCGAGCATGTCGAGAGAGAAATAATCATTAGTGTTGTCGTATTGCATTATATTCGTGAGCGCTTGCCTAATATCATCAGCGAATACAAACTGCCCTGAAATTTTCGCGATGACTTTTTTCATTGCGGTATGAATTAATGGCTGAGATGCGAGGCGTAGCAAACGGTGGAGATAACTTTCAGTATGGCGTTCAGGGCTGGAGATTAGCATCTTTCCGGTCAACATGAGCATCAACGTTGAGGTATTCACCATAAAAGGGCTGTCACTATGAAGGTGGCTTTGCCAGTTTAAAGGGCGAGTTCTGTCAGCGATCAAACGTGATGCGACCGCTTGGTCGGGGATTCGTAATAGGGATTCTGTGAGGGTCATGAGCGCTAAACCTTCATCTGAAGAGAGCTGATACTCCTGAAGTAGCGCCTGTAGATTATCCTGATTATTTTGTTGCTGAAGTGCTATCTGGCTTATTTTCTTTGCGAAGCTAGTGATATTTTGCATATCCTTATTCGTGCGGTGAATCGTTGTTCGCAACGCAGAGATAAGTGCATCTTCACTCGTGCAGTAGTGTTGGTCGATATCGTTTTTTAACTGCTGAAGGCTCATACGGTCACCCTTTCGATATAGATTCTATGAGTATAGTCAAAGTGAGCTGATTCATTACTACACTATGTTCTAATCACGTTGTGGATAGCACAAAGTAGTCTATTAACTAAACAATATTATTAATGGTTAGGCGTATACTTAGATTATCGAGCCTATGTTTGTTTAAACGTATTAAATAATCAGTTTGAACAATCCGTTTAAAAAATAGGATTTGAAAATAGGGATATCCATGAGCAATCCGTTTTTGATTATTTTCAAATTAGTATTCGGGGGTGTCATATGAAACGTTTATATTATTTAAGTCCATCAATTGAAAGTGTTGAGCAGGTTTCGAATGACTTGCATGAAAAAGGTATTACCGACTGGCACTTTCATATCATTAGTAAAGACGAAGCAGGGCTATATTCTCATCATTTACAATCTGCATCACTTATCCAGAGAACAGATGTTGTGCGGTTTGTCGAAAGGGGGCTAATTGCTGGAGGGGTGCTAGGTGTTTTGTTTACGATGCCTTTAGCTTACGTTGAGGCGTTTACACTGAATGTTTGGCTTGGCATTTCATTCTTTTGTGTACTCTTTGGCTCATGGGCTGGGTTTATCGGTGGGATCTCTCAGGAGCATTATAAAATCAGCCGATTTCATGACCATATTTCAGCAGGGCAATATTTAATTATGATTGATGTTGCCAAGCAACATGAAAAACTTATTCGCTGTGTCATGGAAATTCGTCATCCTGAAGCAATTGCTCAAGGCAAGAGTTCAATTTTTACCAATCCGTTTGCATCAGAAGACTTTCAGCTACAAAGGATTGAGTCTTAGAGGTCACTTATTCGCTTGAACTGTTAGGCAAGGGCTTATGTAAAATTGAGTGGATGAAAATACATCGACTCAATTTTTTGTATTTTGTATGGCGGGGAAATACTTGTTATTCCGGCATGTCTGCATCACGAATTCGTTCTTGGCGTGCTTGCTCTTCTTCCCAAGCTGCTTTGATTTCATCAATCACAGAATCTACATCGGCTTCTTCACCACTTTCTTCAAAATGTCCCGTTAATTCAAGATCAGGATGTAAAGCGCCTTCTTCAAATAATGCCCACAGTTCTTTTGCGTACTTTGTTTTGCTTAACTCAGGCGCAAATTGCGAATAATACGTCGTCATATTATTAACATCGCGGGCTAACATCGACTCTGCATGGTTATTTGCAGCCGCATCGACCGCTTGTGGCAGGTCAATAATAACGGGCCCATACTCGTCAACGAGCACATTGAACTCGGATAAATCGCCGTGAATGAGACCGACACATAACATGCGCATCACATACTGCATCATAACTGCGTGATCTTCGAGGGCTTGCTCTTCAGACATGGATACATCGTTCAATCTTGGTGCAACATCACCTGCGTCATCAGTAACTAGCTCCATTAATAGTACACCATCAAAGCAACCAAAGGGCTGAGGGACACGAACGCCCGCATCCGCTAATTTATATAGTGCATCGACTTCTGCATTTTGCCAGGTTTCTTCTTGTTGCTTGCGGCCAAACTTTGAGCCCTTTTCCATGGCGCGTGCGCGTCGAGAATTACGGACTTTTCGGCCTTCTTGATATTGAACGGCTTTTTTAAAACTGCGCTTTGCCGCTTCTTTGTATACTTTTGCACAACGAATCTCTGTGCCGGTTCGTACAATATAAACGTCAGCTTCTTTTCCGCTCATTAAACGGCTGATGACTTCGTCAACTAGTCCGTCTTCTACTAGGGGTTGTATTCTTTTAGGAGTTTTCATGTCGCCGTTATACCTTAACTACAAGCATGATGGAATAGCGATTTGTGTTTCAGTTAGCATCTTTAATGGTAAGCGGGAAAAGAGCGCTAAATTTTTGTTCAATTTCGAGTGATTTCTTTAAATTGGGCTAATATTAAAGCGAATTTCTAGTCGTAGGTATTTTATGGGTATGGATTTACGCCAATCATTAAAAATTCCACTTTTATCTTTTCTCGTATTTGTTTCTTCTATTTGTGAAGCGAAACCTGTTTCCATTGCGTTTACTTTTTCAATGTCGCCTTATTTAAATGATGATATGAAATCAGGAATTGAAAGAGATATTATTTTTGAAGCGATGAATGCTAGCGATATGGCGTTGGGTGAAGTACATAATGTACATTATAAGCGCGCCATGAAAATGTTAGAGCAGGGGCGCATCGATGGTATCGTGTCGAATATGGCGAATAGTGCTTATGATGAGCTTGCGCGTAAGTCTTACCCGTCAAACAAAACAATTGATTATGTGGATTGTGCGATAACTTTCGTGAAACAAGGTTTTAAGCTTACTTCCGTACAGGATTATGCCGATAAATCAATTTGGGCATTTAAAACGGCGAAGACAACTTTAGGGACCGCATTTGAATTGATGGCAAATAATAATCCTCATTACACGGAAGATACCGATCAAACAATGCAGGCAGATATGTTGGCACTTGGGCGAATAGATGTGGCGATCTCAGATCGAAATATTTTTATAGGTAAATTGAGGCGAGATGATAAGTATCAAACTCAAGATTTTGAATTTCAAGCGATAGGTGAGCCCACTCCTAGAACGCTAAGGTTTAGTAATAAAGAACATTTAGAAAGCTTTAATGTAGGCTTGGCTAAGATTAAAGAAAATGGCGATTATGCGAAAATTCTGATGCGATATAAAGGTCACTATGTCTCCTCATGTTATTAAAGTTGTAACCGTTTAAGTGTGCTACGAATGTGACATGGAGTTTCAGTAAATTTGTTGATTGCTCGGTTTACAAATACATGAGTGAATTCACCGAATTAATATGCCTTGCTGGCTCCCTCTTTAAAAATACTAACGCCACAATTGACCGAATTATTAACTAGCTTATTGACTCGAATGCCGACTGATATCTTTTCCAGGTAGGTAATGGGGCGCGATACTGACAGTTGGAGCTGACAACATACCCGGCAAGGGTAGCGTGTTGAATATCTAAATTGGCTTCCTCAATTAAGTAATGATTCACAGCAGAGTCAAAATAAGAATAATACGTCAGGTTATTAATGTGACGATAAATATCGTTGTCCATCCAGCGTGTTGATGATCGGGTAAAACACTTTATACTCTTGGCGAAGAGGAATAGGGGGCGTTATGTCGAATTGCCTCTGAATATGTTTAGAAAATAAAAAATCATGTCAACATAAAGGATTTTTTTGTGCCAGAACTACCCGAAGTTGAAACAACACTAAAAGGCATTGAACCTTATTTAGCTGAATACGAGATTGAATCGGTTACTGTGCGTAATGGGGCGCTTAGGTGGCCAGTGTCAGAACAGGTTTATAATCTAGCGCATCAAAAGGTTAAAAAAGTTACGCGCCGTGGCAAGTATATTATTGTTCACTTCGAAATAGGTGCGATGCTTATTCACTTAGGTATGTCGGGAAATCTAAGGGTGGTTGAGCCTGATATGTCTGTACAAAAGCATGACCATGTTGATTTAATCATTAACTCAGGAAAAATTATTCGATTTAATGATCCTCGACGTTTTGGTTGTGTATTGTGGGCCGATGAATGGTCGAAGCATAAACTCATTCAAGGTTTAGGTGTAGAGCCTTTGACAGAGTTATTGACGGGGAAATATCTACATATCAAAGCAAAAGGGAAAAAAACCACTATTAAGCAATTTATTATGAATGGCAAGTTAGTGGTGGGTGTCGGAAATATTTATGCGAATGAAGCGCTGTTCTTAGCCGGTATTCACCCAGCCAGAGCCGTGAGTAAAGTTTCGCTTAAAAAAATGAACTTACTTGTCGATCGTATTAAGCAGGTATTAAGTGAGGCGATTGTGCAAGGCGGTACCACATTAAAAGATTTTGTGGGTAGTGACGGTAAACCTGGCTATTTTAAGCAGCAGTTAAATGTGTATGGTCGTGCAGGAGAACCTTGCAATGTATGTAAAGAAACGCTGCAGGAAATCAGGCAAAATAACCGGTCTAGTGTATTTTGTTCGCAATGTCAGACATAGAATTCGACAGCACTGATAAAAGCGCTATAGTTTAAGGTATAAAAGGTACTCCTTTTAAAAATTCGGTAACAGCGTAATGATTAATACGCACACAGGAGAATGGAAGAAATGCACTCAACATTAATTAATTTATGTAAAACATTATTACTTGCTTTGGTATTGGTTGTGCCATCAACAGGTTGGTCCAATACTGTTGATGAAGTGCCATCACCCCTTGCCATGTCGGGGGATGCAATTTTTGTGCGGCCCGTCATGATGGCTGTAACCGTTTTAGGTGCTGCAGTATTTATTGTTTCTTCTCCTTTTTCAGCTTTAGGTGGCAATATTGGCGAATCATTTGATCAACTAGTTGGTGGCCCTTTTGAAACAACATTTGTTCGATGCTTAGGCTGTACAATGAATGGCAAGAAAGTCACAACGGTGGTTAAGCAGACTGAAGAGTCTAAATAATTGGATTAAACATTTGTTAGGGATGTATCTAATTTACTAAAAATTATACCATTTCTCGCTTTATTCTAACTGAGAAAAGTTGCGAGAAATGGTGCGAAGTATTTTCAGCTTAAGCCTTGTCTATTAAATTGTCCCAGTCAAAATTACGATCTCCGACCGCATGAAAAAACGGGTTTAGAATTGACTCTTTCTGGTTGTATTCCAAGGGAGCTAAGTCTGCATCCATCATCTTTCCACCTGCGGCACTTAATACTGCGTGAGCCGCAGCCGTGTCCCACTCGCTGGTGAGCGCTAAACGTGGATACCAGTCAGCGGTCCCTTCAGCTAATGCGCAGATTTTTAATGAGCTGCCCATGCTGACTAAGTTAATTGATTTAAATCTAGGCTCGATGGTTTTGAGCATGGCTTCAAGTGCTTCAGCCCCATGTCGACGACTGCCAACAACGGTTAAATCCTGTCCTAGCATAATAGGTGTTGCTTGAATTTGTTTTTTCACGCCTTTTACTTCTTTCCATGCTCCTATGTTTTTAGCACCGTAGTACAGGGTGCCTGTGACGGGAACGTACACCAAGCCAAGTATTGCTTCGGCGCCATCAATTAATGCGATGTTAACGGTAAATTCGTCATTCTTATTGATAAATTCTTTGGTGCCATCTAAAGGATCAACTAGCCAATAACGTTGCCATGCGCTGCGTTCCTCAAAAGAGGCCATGCCGCCTTCCTCAGATAAAACAGGGTATAAAGTGTCTAGAGCATTTAAACCTTTATCAATAATGATATGTGCCGCATGATCAGCTTTTGTCACAGGTGAATCATCTGATTTATTTTCCACCTCAATCGGAGAGTCAGAGTGATAAACTTCTAAAATAGCGGCGCCTGCTTCAATAATAATATCTTTTAGGGCGGGGATTAAATTCTCTAACTCAGGCATGAATGTTTTTCCTTTTAACAGTGCTGGCTTGTATGAATATTGTATGAATAGAGTAGGGGCGTTAAAATATACACCTATCTTCATATCTGTTTAAAAAAGAGTATAAATTGATTCATGCTTGACTGGAACCAAATAGACACCGTTTTTTTCGATATGGATGGGACATTATTGGACCTTCATTTTGACAACTATTTTTGGCTGGAGCACTTACCAAAGCGTTTTACGGAGCTAAAAAATACCTCGCCAGAAGAAACCAAAAAACGTTTACATGCCATGTATGATAGTCATCAAGGCTCGTTAAATTGGTATTGTCTTGACTTTTGGTCTGCTGAACTTGACGTTGATGTTGTTGCGCTCAAGCGGGAAGTTAGTTCACGCATAGCCTACCGGCCCAACGTAAAAACGTTTCTTAATGAAATACATGCGAAAGGTTTGGACCTTGCGATTGTGACCAATGCGCATCAAAATAGTGTTGAGCTAAAGCTAGAGTTGACAGACCTCGGCATATACTTCGATGAAATTATTTGTTCGCATGATTATAATATCCCTAAAGAGTCACCGGACTTTTGGGCAGCCTTAAAAAATAAGCGCCCTTTTGATGTAAATCGAACAGTTTTTTTTGATGACAATGACGCGGTGCTACGCTCAGCTAAAAATTTTGGAATAAAGCACCTTTATTCTATTGCTCAGCCTGATAGCCAGAAAACACCACGCACTGAATGCGAGTTTCACTTAGTGCATGACTTTATGGACTTGTTAACGTAAAGAAGAGGTTAGCTTGACTGAAGATATAAAAGTTAGACTAGATAAATGGCTTTGGGCTGCGCGTTTTTATAAAACGCGCAGCCTGGCAAAGGATGCAGTGGATTGTGGTAAGGTCCATTTCAACCAGCAGCGCTGTAAACCGAGTAAAGTCGTTGAGGTAGGGGCTGAAATAAATCTTCGTATAGGGTTTATCGAAAAAACGGTGGTGGTGCAGAATATTAGTGGGCAGCGAAGAAATGCAACACTTGCACAAACCTTATACGAAGAAACAGAAGAGAGCATCTCCAAGCGGGAAAAAGCACTTCTGGAACGCAAACATATGATGGGTGATCAAATATTCCCGGCAGGGAAACCTAATAAACGGGATAGAAGGCTCATTCATCAATTCAAAAACATCAATTCGGAATAAGTGTTTTTTGCCTTATTTCGAATCAAGCATTAACGAATCAACCATTGGTAAATATTATGATTGAAGGGGATACTTTTCAGCGCTTTCTTCTAGAAGAACTTCATATTCGTGGCGAATGGGTTCGCTTGAGTGATAGTTATCAGGAAGCGACCAAGGATCTTGACTACCCAGAAAACCTTAGGTCTCTACTTGGGCAAGCGACTGCAGCCTCAGTACTTTTGACGGGTACATTAAAGTTTGATGGCCGACTATCTATTCATGCTCGCGGAGAAGGGCCTGTAAGCTTGCTTATGTCTGAAGCAACGAATCGACGTACCTATAGAGGGATAGTGGATTGGGAAGGCGAAGTAGATCCTGACGCATCATTAGTTGAATTGTTAGGCAATGCACATATCGCGATCACCA
>ENA-OSET01004181-OSET01004181.1-sediment-metagenome-genome-assembly--contig:-NODE-4181-length-12902-cov-3.639454_pt1 | contig 12902 bp, 10 predicted proteins | sample MGYA00237882_ERZ534229 | MGnify/ENA primary metagenome ERZ534229 (study PRJEB26408, sample SAMN06266212) | sediment metagenome | isolation source: Hudson Canyon methane seep mesocosm | place...
TCCTGAGGAAGTTGCCGACTTGAAGGCCGGGGACTGCCTGGGGGTACTGAAAGGACAGGAACACACCCTCTCGTGCCCTCTCCCACGGCTCGAGCTCTAGGAGATCCTCTCCGGACAGCATGACCTGCCCATCCTCAACTTCGAAATCGGGGTGTCCCATGATGATGTTGGCAGCGGTCGTCTTGCCACTCCCGTTTCGCCCCATTATGGCGTGTATTTCTCCCGGGGCAATACTGAGGTCGATACCCTTCAGTATCTGCGTATCGCCGATTCCAGCATGCAGATTTCGAATCTCCAACAGCGCCTCGATATCAGACTCGCCATGTTCCATGGGCATCTTCCAACTCAGGCCCCTTTTGAATGTCTGCTTTGTTTTTAGGTCACCCTAAAATCAGATACCCCTTCCAGCCAATCATGACAGAGGACGAAGACACCCCTACTCCAGTCTCCGACACCATCGAAGAGGCCTACCGCGCACAGATTGAAGCGGCGATGGAGAAGGAGGCTCAGAGGAGAGTTTCAGAGTCTCACGACCCGGAGGAGATCGCCCGTCTGGAAGCCCTTTCTGTGGTCAATCTTTTCGAGACAGACGACAGTGACCTCGTCCCATCGCTGATGGCACGGCTCGGCCCCGTCAGGGCGGCCTTGGATGGACATGGAGGGAGTCTGGTCGTGACGCTGGCGTCCATAGAGGTGCTGAACAGCGGCAATAGAGTACTTTCACTGGTCCTCGACTTAGATGGGGCCTGTGTGTCTTGCGGGGCCGCACCTGGTACCCTGAAGGGGATTCAGGACGACCTGCTGACGGACTCCGAGATTATCGCCGTGCGTTTCAACTCGGCGATGCTGGAGTGGTTCGACGAGTTGCAGCGCGACTTCGTGCTCAAGCACGGTGGCGTGGTCTTCGTCTAGTTCAGAGATTCGAGCAACGCGTCGATGGCCGTAGGTGCGAATCCGAGCACAGTGACTTCGTGCCCCTCTACCAGATTTGCGTTAACGCCGGCCTCTCCAGCTAGGTCGTAGGCGCCCGCCTTCCCGACCCAAGATTCGCTGAGAATCAAATCAGCTAGAGTGTCCGCAGATAGGTCGTCGAATTCGACGATGGCCGACTCCGTCCAGATATCTGCGCTCCATCCTCCGTGCAGGGTCTCAGTTCCCTCCCTGCCTCTGTCCGGTGGCCAGAGTAGGGCTGTTGAGGACCAGACGCGATGTCTTCGGCCCGACAGTCTGAGCAGCATTGCAGCGGCGGAGACGACGTCGCCCGGCTTTCCCATGGCGACGAGAGGGTCCTCCGGGTCCTCTACTAGAGTGTCCGCGACGATGACCAGATCATGAGAAGCCCCTGATATCGCCATCTCGCTGGCCGCGGCATTCGCCTTTGCAATACATGTGGCTTCGGTCTGCACTCTCACGTCTACTCCATTGGAGGGAGCGGGCTCCGGAGAGATTAGGGGGCGAGATTCTATTTTGGACTCACCATCGGTTAGGAAACTGCACAGCCAGTCGTACCGGCGTTGGGATGCTGAGGCGAGCAGTATCGACGTCATCTGAGGCCTCAGAGGGCGATGTTATCTCCGCATACAGGGCATCTAGCGGCCTGGATATCGAGTGGGGCTTCGAACCTACTGTCGCACTCAGGACAAATGATTGGCTTGTTCAACTGTAACTCAGGAGGACGATATGCTGCCTCGGGAATATTGACATCTGGCTCTGGAGGAGGAATCGGCATAGGCGGAAGTTCAGGGACGTCAGTTATCTGGCCCCGCTTCTGTCGGCGACCCCGACGTCCCTCGGCACCTTCGTTGACCTCTACCAACTCGACCAACTGGACATCATCCTCCTCACTCGTCTTCACAGCGATGTCTGTATCATCAACAACGTCTACCACATCTTCTTCGAGCAGCACGGTACCCGTCGCCTGGAAACTCCTGCGCCCCCTCATCCACCTGATTCCCCTAGCGGAGAGAGTGGTCAGGATGACGGTGCACAGAAGCAGAATGGTGATGGCGAATCCACCTAGGAGGATGTTGAAGTTCTGCTCATCTAGGCCGAGAGCGTGCCTCAGTTCATCGAGCAGGGACCCACCATCGCCGCTCGGGTCATTATCGTCTACGACAGCCCTGATTAGCCAACCACTGGCCGAGGTATGGATGAAAACAGTCTCACTGCTGGCTGGAGAACGGTCCATGAGGTAGAGGTTCCCGAGGTTGAGGCGGTTGGATAATCCCAGCCACCCCTCTTCAGCATCTATGATGCCAAACCTAACCTGCGGTCCGGTTGGCCCGACTACATCGAAGAACACCTGCACACCCCTGTCGACCTCTTGCATCACGATGGAACTCAGTCCCCTTGAGGGGTAGGTGCGAGTCAGGTTGTCGATTGCTTCGAACGATGAGTCGGCCACTATGGCAATCATCACTGACTCGTGACCCTCGCCCTCTCTCCACGCTGCCGTAATCCGCTCTTCCCCTTCGATGATTTGGACTTTCATGACCGCGAGGGAAGCCTCGTCGCCAACCGTCTTCTTGAAGGTCCACGAAGACTGTTCAATGAGACCGTGTGCGTACCACAGGCCATATCTCTCTATCCCAGTTGAGTCACTTCTTGTGGACTGATACAGGAGGTGAGCTCCATCGTCCTCCCCGAACTCAATATCCAACGAACTTGCGGCCCCCGGAATCAGGTCTAACTCACCAATGATGTTCGGAGTAAGCGTCCAGTCTGACGATTTGGTCGGGTTGTCCGCGTGCAGAAGGAAAACGCTGGTTTGATCGCCGAATGTACCTCCGGTGAACATGTCTCTGTGATAGCCTGAGACTAGAACCTCCTCGTCATCGACGTCTATGTCGATGCCCCAGTACTTACCATCCGAAAGCAAGAGGGGGTCCATCAGATCCTGTATTGGTGACATCTGGCAGGTGGCGTCTATGGCGGAGTAGCTCAGGGTCTGGAGGAAGTAACCAGAGGAATCGAGAAACCTCCGAGTCCAGACGATGTGCGCCCAACCGTCCTCAGTGCTCCAGGTTGCTATGTCGCCAGCCCACATCTCATCCAGCACGTTAGTGCAGGCTGTAGTGCCTCTGTTGGAGTTCAACCTGTATAGTGACAGCATTCCTCCGTTGTTGGTGATGACTATGCCCTCATCGTCAAGATCGATGACCTTGATCGGCACCTCTCCCGCATCGAAGTTCATCGTACGGGCGCCCGATAGGGTGGACTCGTCCACCAGCACTGTCGCCTCGACCTGGTTGTTGCTCCAATCGAGGTCGGCCAATCCGGAGCCACTCAGAGTGATTCTGACCTCGAGAGGGCCGGACTGATTGGCTCGATGAGCGAAGGATAACTGCGATGCACCTTGGCCGACAACTAGGGAGATTGCAGTAGATGACACCAGCTCCCAGCCCAGATTATTACGAATCTCTAGTGTGGCTTCGACGCTGGTGGCATCACTGGAGCCGAGATTATCGACTCTGGCTGTGATGAGGAACTGCTCGAGGGGCCGCGGTATCGCTGGCTCTGTCCTAACTGCCCCCTCGCGGAAGGCCAAGTCTATGCCTTGTGGCCTCTGGATGACTGGGAAGGTGATTGTCTGTCCATTGTCTTCCTCATTCAACTCCTCAATCGAATCGGAAGGATCCAGAGAAACCATCACCACTTTGTCGCCGACGGTGGTCGGATTCCAGTAGAGTACCACTTCGATGATGTCGCCGCTGTCGATGCTGGGCAACACCATCTCGTCCTTGCGCGAACCGTCCTCGTACAGTGCGATTGCGAGATTCGATGCCGCCAAATCGCCATCGTTACGAATCTCGGTTCTTATTTCTAGGAAGGTGTTGACATATGTTTGAGTGAGAGAAATCCCGTACTCCTCAACCGAGAGGCCGGTCCTGAACATCAGATTAGGGGCCGGTGGGTCGTTATCCACCTCGACGGTCCGACGTATCTCTTCGGAGTAGATTCCGTCTCCACTAACCATCCTAGCGGAGAGGCGGTAGAATCCGTCATCCACATCATCGGTGCTCCAAGTCACAGACCAATCACCGCTACCGCTACCGCTTCCTCCAAAGGTCTGAGCAGTCTCCCAAGAGTCGGTGCCAAGTCTCCACTGCACGGTTCCTCCGTTCACCGAATCCCAAGTACCGAACACGTTGATGTTCCCGGAGACAGGGCTCTGTCCACTGGGGCCTCCCATGGTGACGGCGACCAAGCCAACCTCATGTTTCTGCTCGACCACATCGCTCCACTGCCCAAACTCGTTCTTTGCCTGAGCCTCGATTATCACCTCGAGTACGTTGATCTCATCCTCGGTGAACTCGGGCAGAGTGAATGGAGTTGTCCAGTTAGAGGTTCCTTGGGCCGCGTGCCAGTCGAGCAACACCACCTCTCTCTTAGGCTCGCCTTCGGGCCTATGTGTGTATGAGATTCTGACTGCTATCTCGTCGATACTGCCATTGGTCTCCGCATCCTCATCTATGTGGCCTCTTGCACTGTAGGTTTCGCCCTCCACCAACCACGAGTCCACCTCAGGATTCTCCATGACTACCCAATCTCCCGAGCCAGGCGGAGGTGGGTCAGTGTTGTTGCCCCCAGGATCAGGATCAACATCTCCTCCGAGCATCGCCTCGAGAATCATGTTGCCATCAACGATGCCAAAGCCGTACTGTTCGTTCCACTTTTCCGTGATACTGGGTTCTGAGGCCTGCCCACGTCTTTCGGAGTTGTTCTGTAGAAGGTCCTTGATCTCCTGCGGGTTGAGGCTGTCGTCTATCTGCAGCATGACTGCGACGAAACCGGCGACTGCGGGACAGGACATACTTGTGCCGGACATCTGAGTGTAACTGTCTTCGGCCAGAGGTTTGGGAGCCCCTGGGAGGGTGCTGCTAGAGGCAGCGTGCTGAGCGGACATTATGTTAGATCCAGGAGCTACCACTGTGGGCTTCAACTCATCCCACTCGTTATCGTCCCCATCGTCCTCCCTAGGGCCAGAGTTGGAGTATGAGGCAATCATATCATCCCCTCTCTCAATAGTGTTCTCATCGTCTATGGCTCCGACGGTGATGGCGCTGTCGGAGGCACCGACAGATGTTATCCTCCTCCTGCCGTCGTTGCCAATGGCCGCGACCGGAACCACGCCGGCATCCGCTGCCTCGTCAACTGCTCTAGCTTCAGCGCTTGTACCGTTGTCACCGGGATCATCTCCCTGAGGGTCAGAGGCGGATCCGAAGGACATGGACATCACGTCGATGCCTCACTCGATTCGTTGTTCCCCCAGTCGTGATCGGCGTTGTCTATGACCCACTGTATGCCTCTGAGCGTTGCTGCTGAGTTTGTTGCCCCGGCATCACTCATGACCTTGACGTCGACAAGATAGGCGCCAGGGGCATAGCCCTGATTTATGCGCCGCTCGTCACCAGTTCCGAGGGCTATTCCAGCCACGTGAGTTCCGTGCCCGTCGGCATCGTCCGGGTCAATGCTGCCGTCGTCGCAGTCTTGAGAGCTCCATGAGGTCGCATCGCAGCCTCCCAACCACTTTGGGTCGGCAAGCTCATCTGGATCTTTTTCGTTGTCATTGTTGTCGTCCGAGAAATCGTCCAGTGAGAAGTGCTCGTTGTCCACTCCGGTATCTAGGATGGCAATTACGACTCCAGAACCGTCGTAGCCGAAGTCCCGCATCGTCTCGTCGAAGACTTCGGAGTCCCTGACCTTCGAGCCTCGAGACGCCTTGTCGAGCAGAGGTACTATCACGGTCTGCTCCTCAATCATCACCACTCCGTCAAGCAACCAGATTTCGATCAGCGAGTCCACAGGGACATGGTCGATTACTATGGAGTCGAGGATTCTGAGAGGGTCAAACCACGAACCTTCCTCCTTCCAACCGTGGTCGAGCAGCACCGTCCTGATGGCATCGATGTCACTCTGTCCGGGGTGCCAAGAATAATCGACGACGATGGCGACAGTCGGCAGACCGTCAGATCCTGTGATTGAGGTCGTCGAAACCGATGTCCTCTCTCCGGCGATGATTCTCTGTAGTCTGTCGTCCATCCCGTCGGAGTCTAGGTCGTACCAGTATCCAAACCACCATCCAGGGTCCTCAACTGGCCAGCCCGAATCGACAGGACGAATGCCTGGCGAACGGTCCTTCTCAGGACACTCCTCGTCCCCGCACATCAGCGGTGGAGGTAGTCCTGGGCCCGATAGAACTGCAACCTCAGTACTCTCATCCGTGTCTTCTGGGACGTGTACTAAGGCACTGGCTCCTATCGAGAAGTCCATCACGAGGAACAGTGCGACCACTATCAGAGGTAGTCTCTGATTCCTACTATGACTCATGGCTCTCTAGGAGAGCCAAACTCAGATGAGGTATAATCCCAACCTGTCATGGTTCGTCTGTGACATCGGTTCAAGGCCACTTGACATGGCTACCGGAAATGGCACAGCGAATACGGCAGTTCTCTCCTCTCATCTCAGTAATCATCTCACCGTCACAGACCGGGCAGAGGGTATGCTCCGAGAGCTCTTCCAGCCATGCTCTCCTAGTCTCCAGTTCGTCGCCCTCTTCACGCAGCCTCCTCAGTATCTTAGCAGCCCCTCCGTCAAGCGGTTTGTCTGCTGCGAACCATGGGTCGTCATCGAGGCTCCCCATGCGTCCTATGGCCTGCGTCCGAAGGGCTTGGGCGCGCTCCGAATGGGTTGCTGAACTCTCTGTCGAATCGAGTGAGCTGGGCGCGCCTCGAGCAATTGGCCTAGCAAGCAGGTAGGCTAGGAAGAATCCCCCTACATGTGCCATGTGAGCGACATTCGACTCTCCAGCGGTGCCCGATTGCAGATCATACATCTGCCAGACCTCCAGGCCGAGCCTGACAAAAACGATGAGCCAGACCGGCCAGGCCCGGATGAAGAACAATAGAGGAAACTCAACCTTGTCTTCGGGCCAGCATGCCATGTAGGCTCCCAGTAGCCCGAACGCCGCTCCGCTGGCACCTATGGCGGGTGTCAACGAATCGGGATGCGACAGGACCCAGGCTAGATTGCCACCGAGGAAGCCGAGGAAGTATACTGCAAGCCATCTCCGGCCACCCAGTCGCTGCTCTAGGGGGATTCCGACTAGTGCAATCACCAGTATGTTGCTCAGTACATGAATCCAGTCCGCGTGGAGCCACGCCGCAGAGAGCATCCTGTAGGATTCTGTAGGATCTCCCATGACGCCAGGTTTGATGCCGAGCAGGTCGATCATCCACGAGAACTGCATCGGCACTCCGTAGAGCACGGAATAGGTGAACTGGACAAACGCCACGAGCATCAGGGAGAGTACTGTTGCAAGAGCCAGACTGGTCTCTCCTCGGGATGCTGATACATACGGCCCTATGGCCAACGCCACCATAACCCCAAGCACCAGCAGGTCAACGCTGGCCAAGTCAGCCCACTCGACGCCCATGTAGTCCATTCCTAGCCGTGAGGTCCGAGTGCATAGCCGCTTCGTTGGCCGACGGAATTACTCAAACGATAACCCACCTTCGGAATCACGTGGAACAAGGCGCAATGATGCAGGCTGCGGGCATCGAAGTGCATCGCGGCCCTCGAGTGGTTCTGAAAGACATTGATTTCCACATTGGACGAGGAGAGGTGGTGGCTCTAGCGGGGGCCAATGGCTCAGGCAAGACCACACTCCTTGAGACATGCGCGGGCATACTCCCACTAGCTTCGGGAAGCGTCATCTGGCGCACGGACACTGATGAGGAGAGAGTGGTGCGCGATTCTGATGGACGCAGGAACGAACCTCCTCCGATGGGTCTGACCTTGCAGAGAGACGGGATGTGCGGTGAGGAGACCGTTGAGGAGAGACTGCGAGTTTCGCTCAGCGCGTCCGGACGAAGTCCCGATCGAAACGCCATCTCACAGGTGCTCTCGGAGTGGGGGTTGGAGCACCGGCGCGCCGACCGCGTCTCCCAGCTCTCCGGAGGTCAACGCCGTCGTCTGGCAGTTCTTTGCGGACTCGTCCCAGCGGCCTTCAGTGAGGACTCGAGAGTCGTATTGTTGGATGAGCCCTCGGAAGGACTCGATGAATCTGGAAGAGCCCTTCTAACAGGATGGCTGCGAGCTATTGCTCGAGACGGTCACAGTGTGTTAGTAGCAACACACGACGAGGGCGTGGTCAGGTGCGCGGACAGGGTGCTAGTAGTGCAGGATGGTCTTCTAGTGGAATCTCCTGGCTCATCCGAGGGCAAGTCTTCGAAGCTACCCGAGCCCAGTCAATCGATTGAACCGAGCACACATGGTTCGTTGATACGCTGGGCCATCAGGATGGAGGCACGCAATCCCGTAGACACAATCGGCCGTGCAACTCCCGCCCTAGTCGCCCTACTACTCGCATACGCACTAGTAGGGAAGGCCGACTTGGGTCACGCAGGGAGCGATCTGCTCGCAGCGCTCGTACTCGTCCCTGCCTTCATCACGGCCGTAGTCTCTCCGGCTTTGGTCCGGCGCCTCGCCGAGGCAGACTGTGGGAGGTGGTGGAATGCAGTAGTCGGCCCGGCTGCAAGGCCCACATACTCGCTGATTGGCGCCTCTATCCTTCTGCCTCTGCCTCTGACTTACCTGTCTTGGTTCGTACTCGCTGGCTCCACTGACAGCACCTCGGAATCAGAGGTTCTCCTCTGGCTCTGGCTTCCCGCAGTCGTCATGATTGATGTCGCGGCAGCCGCTGCTGCCCTGCATCTTCTGGTGGCCGACCTCCGTCGAGCCAGTGCGGCAGCCGCATCACTGCTTCTGCTGGTTCTGGTCTGGCCGTTCCTGCAACTGACTGACGCGCTCTCAGTCATCATGACAGATGGCATGTCCTTCGGACTTGGGATAGGTGACCCATTGATGTCCTGCATTATAGCGAGCTTAATCTCCATCCTAGTCTGGGCGGTTGCAATCTACCTCCCAGACGCATGAAGACTAGCATTGATGACGAGGGGCAGTCTCGGCGTACCATGACATCAGTCAGAGCGACTGGAGCGGCGCTTACCGCGCTGGGTCTGACAGGGGCCGCTACGACGTTGCTACTCGGTCTGCTCTGGGCGCCCGCGGTCGATCCTGAGGCTTGGAACGCCCCTGAAGCATATCGGATTCTGTTCTGGCACGTCCCGTTCGCATGGTCATCATTCCTAGCATTCTGCGTCCTGTTTGTCGGCTCTGTGGCTTGGTACTCTCGTCGCTCGGAGTTCGGCTGGAGGCTCATCTGCACTGGCTCCGACCTCGGTCTGCTGTTTGGCCTCGGAGTGGTAATTTCCGGACCGATTTGGGGCTCTGCGGAATGGGGAGTTCCGTGGGACTGGGGTGATTTGAGGTTGAACACCTACGGACTGCTCACCGCCGTAGCCCTGTTCCTCGTACTCGCTCGCAATTCGCAGCCTGAGGGCCACGACACTCGGGATACCATCGCTTCAGTCGGACTGTTCGGATTCGCTCTAGTTCCAATTACCGCATTAGCGACAACATGGTACCAGGAACGCCATCCTGGGATTATAATCGTGGAGAGCGAGGAGGCAGGACTCGCTCCAGAGATCCTGACAGTCTTAATGCTCGGTTTCGCATCGTTCTTCGTACTGTTCGCCGGCTTCGCTCTGCTCAGCGACACCCTGCATCAGATGGAGTCAAGACTGAGTCATCTGCAGCGCCTGATAGACAAGGAGGCGGTACACTGACCGGGATGACTGAACTCGCTGTAGCGTATCTTGCCTTCATCGGGCTGATAGGTGCCTACGTCTACAGGCTGCTGAGCAGACTGGCTGATGTCGATAGCCGTCTGGCAGCCGCCGAAAACACCCTTTCATTTGATGAAAATGAGTGATTTGGCCTTTTTTTCCCTTCGGGAATCCTTGAAACGGAGCGGTCGAGCGGAGGTAGGGAGAACTATGTCAGCCGGAGCCTTTTGTATCGCCTGCGGGGCGCCGCCTCCGCTGACTTCCGAGAGGATGTGTGAGGGCTGTCTGAGGCAGCGCACCACGCTATCGAAAATTCCGGAGAGGATTCAGCAGTTTCGCTGCGCCAAGTGCGATTCGTTTGAAGTAAGGGGCCGATGGTCCGAGATGGACCCGGACGCTATCGCCGATCTGCGTATCCGCGAGAATCTCATCGCCGAGGAGCGTGCCAAGCAGGTCGATGTATCATTTTCAGTGGAATCCATCGACGACAGGACCAGCCGCCTTCATGTCGAGGTCTCTGGCAGCATTGAGGGCTATGGTTTTGAGGGGCGGCACGAGGTATTGTTGCAGACCAGCAACGCCGTTTGTCCTGCATGCGCGCGTAAGGCCGGCTCATATTTCGAGGCCACTGTGCAACTCCGCTCCGCCGGCCGGCGATTGGATGACACCGAGTTGAAGCAACTCAGGAAAACACTCGATGACATGCTTGAAAACATGGAGCCAGACTCCATGTTTTTCGTCACCAATGAGGGTCCGGTGACCGGAGGATGGGACCTCCAACTGGGCTCCAAGGCGATGGCCAAGAACTGGGGCAGGAGGCTCGTGAGGAGTTTCGGAGGAACCATCAAGGAGACTTCGACAGTTGTCGGCTCGAACGATGGAATCGACGTGACCAGACTGACACTCAGTTATCGCAAGCCGGCGTACGGGCTCCGCGATGTGATTCGATTCAGGAAGCAGTTGTGGCTGGTCGACGGTTGGCAGAAGGGGGGCCCCAATCTTCGCAGAATGGACAGGTTCGAGCGAACCGGAGTTAGCTGGAGAGATATGGAGAAGTCGACAGTGGTCTGCCCTACTGCGGAACAGCACCTCGTGGAGGTAATGAATCGCGACAGCTCGGCTGTCGAGGTAATGGATCCCACCGACTTCAGGATGGTGACGGTGGCACTGCCCTACGATGACGATGGGCAGTCCTCACGCCTGCGCATCGGTTTCATAGACGGAGCATGGCTGGCGTTACCGGGAGCAACAGGAGAGTAGTAGCATGGCTGAGTCCGATATGTCCTCTCTGCTTTCCAAGCTCGATATCGGCGACATGGCCGGATTCACCCGCCGTTTCATCGACGACCTCGAAGCGGCGATGGCCAGGGATGTAGGTATCGAGGTAGATTCAGACTGGAGCGGAGTAATCTGCCTCGGAATGGGGGGCTCGGGCGCTGGAGGGAGATTCCTCAAGTCATTGGCTGATGCTGAGGGCGGTCTGCCTTTCGCAGTCTGGAACGACTACGGGCTACCAAGCTGGTGGGGCCCTGATTGGTTGGTCCTCGCAACTTCCTACTCAGGCGACACAGAGGAGACCCTCGACGGAGTTCGCGAGGCTCTTGAGTCCGGAGGGACCGTCATTGGAGTATCTTCAGGCGGGCAACTGGCTGAGATGCTCGATGGAAGTGATGATTGTATCCTGCTCTCAGTACCTGGTGGTCAGGCACCTCGCTCGGCGTTCGGGCACATCTTTGGCACTCAACTTGCTGCCTGCTGGGCCATGGGACTCCTACCTGTGCCCAGTGCTGGCGAGATGTCCGGTATGCTAGGCCGACTCAGAACCACTTCCTTGGGAGCCGATCTGATTGGAGGCGATGGGATGTCCGAGACGATGGCGAGATCCATGCAGGGCAGAGAAATTGGAATCATCTCTCCTGTTGAACTTGGCCCGGCAGGATACCGCTTCTCCTGCCAGATCAACGAGAACTCCGACGGATTCGCCAGTCCCTCCGATGTTCCTGAGATGAATCACAACGAGATTGTAGCATGGTCGTCCGAGGGGGCTTCACGCGCTCTCATAGTACTCACATCAGAGGAAATGCACCCGCGTACGCAAGCGCGCGTAGGGTGGATGCTGAACAATATCGAGAGTAAGGTGGTATGGCGAATCGAGTGCGAAGGGGAGAGTCTGCTGGAGCGCATGCTCTACGCTGCCCATGTCACTGACTGGGTCTCGATCGCTCTTGCATTGGTCAACGGAACTAATCCCTCCGAGATGGCCGCGATAGACTCACTCAAGGCACATCTGGCCAGCATTCAGTAGAGCGGTCCTAGAACGAGCCTTGGATCAGGGTAGTCCAACAGGGCCTGCTGCCTGTCTTCAGGGGCAACTACTCCAGGGAGGTCGTGAGTCTGAGGCTCGACCAGAGAAAGCTGGAAGTGCAGGTGTGGCTCCCAGCCGCCGTTCTCATGCTTGTCTCCCATCCAACAGATTACTTCGCCCGCACTCACTTTCTGGCCGACGATTTTCCCTTCAATCGAGGCTGTATCGAGATGGCCATAGAGGGCCCAGAGAGGAACACCGCCGAGCAAGTGCTTGGTGATCACCACATGTCCATAATCGCCATCGGCCGGATTGTAGCCGAAGTGTGAGATTTCTCCGTCGGCGAAAGCCATGCACGGCGTGCCGACAGGCGCACCGATGTCAATTCCGACATGGAGGAACCGACTTCCCTCGAAGAGATCGGTCGAATACATCCCCGGGCGCAGTTCATCGTATCGCCCGATGTCATATTCGTACTTCGAGGGCGAGTCGTCGCCCGATGTGAAGTCTCGCACTTCGTACTCATCAGGAAGATGTACCACGGGGCGATACTCATGAGCCGACCAGTCAACCATGGATTCGCGAAGAAGGAGGACTAAATCACTCCTCTTCTGCTTCCTCAGCCAGTTTCCTGACACCACTCTTCTCTCGGAGGTCCTTCTTGACCTTGGCACCGAGTACGGCCATTTTCTCAGTCTGTCGTATGACATTTCCTCTTCCGTCGGTCAGTCGATCCCGAGCCTTATCATAGGCTACTTGTGCTTGACCGAGTTCAAATCCAACCTCGGCGAACGATTCGAGGAACAAGGTTACTTTGTGATGGATAGAGCCTGCTGTCTGCAGCAACTCCATCTGATTCCGTGACTGGTTCTCGCGCTTCCACAGTTCTTTGATGAGCAGTAGGGCGA
>ENA-OSET01004184-OSET01004184.1-sediment-metagenome-genome-assembly--contig:-NODE-4184-length-12894-cov-4.201451_pt1 | contig 12894 bp, 10 predicted proteins | sample MGYA00237882_ERZ534229 | MGnify/ENA primary metagenome ERZ534229 (study PRJEB26408, sample SAMN06266212) | sediment metagenome | isolation source: Hudson Canyon methane seep mesocosm | place...
ATAAAAGAAATCAGACTGGAACCTTTCGACAATAACCGCCTTGCCAGCCTATGCGGTCAGTTCGACGAAAATATTAAACATATTGAATCGCGCCTGAACGCAAGAATCACCTATCGGGGCAATGCATTTAAGGTCAACACTAATAAGGCAGAAAGCTGTCAGGCAGCAGTCGATATACTACGCCACCTGTATCGCGAAACCGAAGGAGGCCGACAAGTTAGCCTCGAAATGGTTCACCTTTATGTGCAAGAAGTGGGCAGCGAATCTCAAACTATCGACGATCCCGACCAATTCAGGCTCATCAAAACGCCGAGAAGCCAGATCAAACCAAGGGGCGGAAACCAGTGCGGCTATGTCGATAACATCAAGAATCACGATATTAATTTCGGTATTGGTCCTGCGGGAACGGGCAAAACCTATCTAGCTGTTGCCTGTGCGGTAGAAGCGCTACAAAAAGAAGAGGTAAAGCGGATACTCCTCGTTCGCCCTGCAGTCGAAGCTGGAGAGAAACTAGGTTTTTTACCTGGCGACTTAGCCCAAAAGGTCGATCCTTATCTTCGCCCACTCTATGACGCGCTCTACGAAATGCTAGGCTTCGAACAAGTAGCAAGATTGATCGAGAAGAACGTGATTGAAATTGCCCCGCTCGCGTTTATGCGTGGCCGAACCCTTAACAATGCGTTTATTATTCTCGATGAAAGCCAAAACACCACACCCGAACAAATGAAAATGTTCTTAACCCGAATTGGCTTTGGCTCTACAGCGGTTATCACTGGCGATTTAACCCAAACAGATTTACCAAAACACATGGAATCAGGTCTATTTCAGGCGCAGAAAATTCTTACCAATGTAAATGGGATCAGCAGCACCCACTTTTTAGCAGCCGATGTTGTGCGACACCCTATTGTTCAACGCATTGTAGAAGCATACAATCTATATGATAAACAATCATAGAATCTAAGGTGCCATGAGCAAAGCCATTGTTGACCTTCAAGTCGCCAGCGAACAAGAACACTACCCTAACCTTTCACAGCTGGGAGCATGGGTCGATACGACAATCAACTCTGCACAAAAGGTCATTCCTGAGAGTGAACTCACCATTCGCATCGTCGACCGCGCTGAAAGCCAAACACTTAATCATCAATATCGAAACAAAAACAAACCCACCAATGTATTGTCTTTTCCTTTTGAGTCACCCGGAGAAATAGAGCTAAATTTATTGGGCGACCTCGTTATTTGTGCTCCTGTTGTGATGGATGAAGCTAAAACACAACAAAAAACAGAATTGGCCCACTGGGCTCACATGGTAGTTCATGGCACACTACACCTACATGGCTACGACCATATGACAGACAAGGAAGCTGAAATAATGGAAAGTTTGGAAATAGATATATTAGGTAAACTAGGTTTCAGCAACCCTTATTTATTAGAAGCCTCTAAATAACCTAGTAACACACGCCCAATAAAAGTGAGCTAACAGCAATACAAATTATGAACGACGACAACCCTAGCAATAACGGCAATAGTAAGAAATGGTTCGAAAAGATTTCTCAAGCATTTTCTGATGAACCAGAATCTCTTAGAGATATCATGGATATATTGCGTGCAGCGGAACACCGACGCGTAATCGACTCCGACTCTCTAAGCATTATTGAAGGCGCAATCCAAGTTACCGACATGCAAGTTCGTGAAGTGATGATCCCTCGCTCACAAATGATCACCGTTAAAGCGACACAGGCACCTGAAGAATATATAGACAACATTATTGAGTCTGCTCACTCGCGCTTTCCTGTAGTAGGTGAGACCACGGATGATATCAAAGGCATTTTACTCGCCAAAGACCTATTGCCCCTTGCAGTGAAAAATGGACTAAAAAAAGGCCGCATAGCTGACTTATTACGCCCAGCCACTATCGTCCCTGAAAGCAAACGACTAAACCAACTTCTAAAAGAATTCAAACAAAACCGTAATCATATGGCACTTGTCGCAGATGAATACGGCGGAATTTCAGGCTTAGTTACGATCGAAGATATTCTGGAACAAATTGTTGGTGAAATTGAAGACGAACACGACATTGACGACGAAGCAATGATCAAGACCTTATCGAGCGGTGAATATAACATCAAGGCGCTAATGCCAATTGATGAGTTCAATGAGTTCTTTTCTCTCAACCTACCTGACAATGAATTCGACACCGTTGGCGGTTTGATTCTAAAACAGTTTGAAAGATTGCCTCGACGAGGCGACAGAACAATATTCTACGGGTTTAAAATTACCGTACTTAATGCTGACAACCGAAGTATTCGCTTACTTAAATTCGAAAAAGCATAATCTTCGAAATATTAAAAATAACAAGACCTAAACCATGAGCACCACAACTAGCCCCAATTCGACTACAGAACAAAGTACGCCACACCTGCCCACACCATTTATTCTTTTACTCTTACTGATATCTGGCGCGCTGCAACCTCTAACATTGGCACCATACGACCTCTGGTTCTTAGGGCCGCTTTCTATCGCTGTTATGCTTTGGGCAATGCAAGGCCTTGAACCAAAATCTCAACAACCGGTTTCTGCTTCCAAAAGTTTTGTCTACGGTTGGTTTGTCGGTTTTGGGTTATTAGGGTCAGGCGCGTCGTGGGTCTACATTAGTATTCATAATTTTGGCAATGCTTCACCACTACTTGCCGGCTCACTCACCTTCGGATTTACCGGCGGCATTGCGATTCTCACCGGTTTGGCATTCTGGATTTATTTCAAACTGAAAAATGACAGCCGTCTTCATAATGCTCTTATATTCTTAGCGTTATGGGTTCTCGGCGACGAGGTTCGCACCGAGTTTTTGACCGGTTTCCCGTGGTTATTTTTAGGTTACGGCCACCTCGAAAGCCCTTTATCGGGCTGGATGCCTATCATTGGTGTTTATGGTGTTACTTGCATCACGGTAGCAACAGGCATTATTGCACTGCTATTAATTTCGAATATTTCTACTCGAATGAAAGCATCATTGTTTGCAGTCACTGCTGCAATATGGCTAATAGGTATTCCACTCGATTCGATTTCGTGGGGAAAGGATGAAGGAAAAAGTTTAAGCGTCGCAATGATCCAATCAAACATTCCACAAAATAAAAAATGGAAACGCTCTCAGAGAAAAAAGACGCTTCACCTGCTAGAAACGCTATCGACTAGACATCTACACAACGACTTAATCATATGGCCAGAAACCGCAGTACCGTTACTATATGACAGAGCCACTTCGTTTCTTGATGAAATGGGTAAGCTCGCAGAAGAAAATAGCACCTCGATTATCAGCGGCATCCCCTACCGCGAAGTCGATGCTGAGACAGGACAAAAAACTCTACACAACAGCATATTGAGTATTGGAAAAGGAGAAGGCATCTACCACAAACAAAAACTTGTCCCCTTTGGTGAGTATGTACCGTTACAAGATATTCTACGTGGTCTAATCGACTTCTTTAATTTGCCCATGTCTGATTTTAGAAAAGGTGCGCCTGATCAAGAATTATTACGTTCATTCGACTATAAAATCGCGCCCTTTATTTGCTACGAAGTTGTTTACCCAGATTTTGTCGCATCGCAAGCCATTAACGCTGACTTTTTACTCACCATCAGTAACGACAGTTGGTTTGGCAAATCGATTGGCCCACTTCAACACCTTCAAATGGCTCAAGTTCGCGCAGCAGAAAACGCCAGATATATGATTAGAGGCACCAACAATGGCGTTAGCGCTATGATTGATGAAAAGGGAAATATTCTAGCCCAAAGCAAACAGTTTGTTGAAACCACACTGGAGTCAGAAGTTAGGGTAATGAGCGGTCGAACGCCTTTTTCTTACATCACCTCCTACCCATTATTCTTGCTTTGCTTTCTTTACCTTGTTTGGGCAGTTTATCTTCACAAACGAAAAAACTAACAATTGATCGATCGAGCACTGCCTAAGATGGAGTACGCACACAAACTAGGCTAGAATATCGGCCATTTACATACCATATAATAGAGAGCCAAGCATTCGATGCTCCAGCTTGGCCGAATCTTATTAATTAAACTCAAGACCTAGATTGAAATTACTCATGCAAGAACAGTATCAACCAAAAAGTATTGAAGAAAACGCTCGCACCTATTGGCAAGAAAACAAGAGCTTTGCAGTCACTGAAGATGAAAGCAAAGAGAAGTACTACTGCCTGTCGATGTTTCCTTATCCGAGCGGCAAACTCCACATGGGTCACGTGAGGAATTACACCATAGGCGATGTTGTTTCTCGCTATCAGCGCATGAATGGGAAAAATGTTATGCAACCCATGGGTTGGGATGCATTTGGTCTACCTGCTGAAAACGCCGCCATAAAGAATGAGGTCGCGCCTGCCAAGTGGACCTACGAAAACATTGCATATATGAAGAAGCAACTTAACCAACTAGGTTTTGGTTATGATTGGGACAGAGAGCTTGCGACTTGCCAACCCGAATATTACAAGTGGGAGCAGTGGTTCTTTACCCAGCTTTTTGAAAAAGGTTTGGTCTACAAAAAAAATGCCACCGTTAATTGGGACCCTGTCGATCAAACAGTATTGGCAAATGAACAAGTTGTAGATGGCCGCGGATGGCGTTCTGGCGCATTAGTCGAACGAAAAGAAATTCCTCAGTGGTTTATTAAAATCACAGATTACGCCGAAGAGCTGTTATCAGACCTCGACAAATTGGACGAGTGGCCTGAACAAGTCAAAACAATGCAAAAAAATTGGATCGGACGCTCTGAAGGTTTGGAGTTTTCATTCAAACTGAAAGACCGAGAAGATACTGTTTCTGTTTATACAACACGACCAGACACCATTATGGGTGTTACCTATATGGCGGTCGCATCACAACACCCGTTGGCTCTCGAAGCATCCGAAAACAACGCTGTAATCAAAGCTTTTATCGACGACTGCAAGAACAATAAAGTCGCTGAAGCAGATATGGCCACCATGGAAAAGAAAGGCGTGCCAACTGGCTTTACTGCCATTCACCCTTTGACAGGCGAAGATATTCCAGTTTGGACTGCAAATTTTGTCTTAATGGATTATGGCTCCGGCGCTGTAATGTCTGTACCTGCTCACGACGAACGTGATCACGATTTTGCCAAAGCCTACGGTTTGCCGATCAAACAAGTGATCGCTCCATCTGATTCGTCTGAAATCGATATTCAAGAACAGGCTTACACAGAAAAAGGCATCTTGGTTACATCAGGTGAATTCACAGGCCTCAACTCGCAAGAAGCCTTCGATGCTATCGTCACCAAGTTTGAAGCCTTAGGTACAGGTAAAAAACGCGTTAACTTTCGTTTGCGTGATTGGGGCGTTTCACGACAACGCTACTGGGGCTCGCCTATCCCAATGAAAACACTCGAAGATGGCACAACGGTTCCTGTTCCTCTAGATGAACTACCCGTTGTACTGCCTGAAGATGTTGTATTAAACGGCGTCACCTCACCGATCAAGAGCGACCCGGAGTGGGCGAAGACTACTCATAATGGTCAAGCAGCAACGCGAGAAACCGATACCTTCGATACCTTTATGGAATCATCGTGGTATTACGCTCGTTATTGCTCACCCAAGCAATCAGACAGCATGTTAGATTCTAAGGCCGCCAACTACTGGCTGCCGGTCGACCAGTATATTGGGGGAATAGAACACGCTATTCTGCATTTATTGTACGCAAGATTCTTCCACAAGCTTTTGAGAGATGTAGGCTTAGTAGAGTGTGATGAACCATTCAAGCGCCTATTGTGCCAAGGCATGGTTTTGGCCGAGAGCTTTTATAAAGAAGACGATAAAGGTGGAAAAATTTGGATCGCGCCAGCAGACGTTAATATCGAAACAGACGACAAGGGCAAGGCGCTTAAACTCACATCTAAACTAGATGGCGATGAATTGAAGGCCTCTGGCATGAGCAAGATGTCTAAGTCTAAAAACAACGGCGTTGACCCTCAAACGACGATTGATCGTTTTGGTGCAGATACCGTTCGATTATTCATCATGTTTGCCGCACCGCCTGAACAATCTCTTGAATGGTCAGATAGTGCTGTTGAAGGCTCTCACCGCTTTATAAAAAGAATTTGGAAGCAGGTTTATTCTCATCAAGCTCAAGAGAAAGCTCCCTCTTTAGAAATAGGCAAGTTAAACGATGGGCAAAAGGCCTTGCGCCGAAAGACTCACGAGACCATCAAAAAAGTCAGTGATGACGTTAGCCGCCGTTTAACATTTAATACGGCAATTGCAGCAGTGATGGAATTAATGAACACCGCCGCAAAGTTCAATGACACAAGCCCACAGGGCTTAGCTGTTATGCAAGAGACCTTGGATGCAACGGTACTCATGCTTGCACCAATTGCACCACATGTTTGCCATGAACTGTGGAGCATATTGGGTCACGAAGGCGCAATCATTGAAGCTAGCTGGCCCACACTGGATGAATCGGCACTAACTAAAGCCAGCCAACAAATTGTGATTCAGGTGAACGGTAAAGTCCGCTCAAAATTGGAAGTGGCTGCTGATATTGATAAAGCAACTATGGAAGCTGCAGCACTCGCAGATGAAAATGTCGCTCGTTTTCTAGATGGGCTCACGATTCGAAAAGTGATTGTCGTTCCAGGAAAGCTCGTCAGCATAGTGGCGAATTAAGCTTTGGCTAATGAGAAAATAATCGAGCGAGAGCACCGTCACCCAAAATGGCGGGTAGCTTGCACGCTGGTTTTTTTCTCCATTCTGCTATCAGCTTGCGGGTTCAAGCTAAGAACGCATTCTCCTGAACTTTCGATCGCACAGCTAAAGCAAATAGATCTCGATTGCCCCAAAGCCAAGTCGTGGGAATTATGCCATCACTTACGCCAACAATTTAAGCTACATGACATTTCGATTAACGACGATGCTGACCTCACTCTCTCACTGTCACCCATTCGCCACCAGAAACGTACCCTGTCATTGCAACCCAATGCGTCAGCTGCGGAGTATGGCCTGACAGCAACGGTGAATTATAAATTGTCACGAAAGTCTAATTCAGACCGGGCTACATCCCATTCAGTATCTAGAACACACAGTTATCGGCATGAGTCCTCTGCATTGCTCGCAAAAGAAAGAGAACGCACAGAACTAAAGGCTGAGTTAGGACACACACTCGCCGACGAGGTGTTCCGTCAGGTATGTATCTTGAATACCAAAGAAAGCACCAACCTACTTGAGGTTAATTAATTTAGCATGAGGCTTCGTCTTAACCAATTAGAGTCAGAGTTAAAAAAGAAGCTGTTCCCGGTCTATTTGGTCACCGGAGATGAACCCTTATTGGTTCAAGAAGCCGTTGACAACATTCGAACTTACTGTAAGAAAGCAGGGTTTGACGAACGTAAAATTCTTGAAGTTGACCGAAAGTTTGATTGGAATTTTATTAATGATGATGCAAACGCCTTGTCGCTCTTTGCTGACAAAACGCTCACTGAGCTCAGATTGAGTAAGTTCAAACCTGGCGTACCAGGCGGAAAGTCCTTACAGAAATATTGCGATAACCTGCCAGAAGACAAAATTCTTTTGATCAGCGCCAATAAACTTGAAGCTGCAACCCTTAAAAGCAAATGGTGTTCTAAGCTTGATCAAACTGGCGCCATCATACAAATTTGGCCAATTGGCCTTGATGAAATGCCTCGCTGGATTGCTCAACGCGCAAACAGACTTTCATTAAATATCGAAAATGATGCAATTTCTCTATTATCAGATCGACTTGAAGGTAATTTATTAGCCGCCCAACAAGAATTAGAAAAACTTAAGCTGCTCATTCCAGACCGACAAATCACCTGTACTGACATCATCGAGAGTGTCTCAGATGCCTCAAAATATGATATTTTTAATCTCACCGATGCCTGTTTACAAGGCAACGCTAAACTAGGCGTCAAGATATTAAATAATCTACGCCTAGAAGGGCTAGAGGTTACCTTGGCTCTCTGGGCATTGAGCAAAGAGATTCGACTTCTATTAACTTTGTCGAATGCCGTTCAGAAAGGCCAGGCAATACAGTCTATTTTCAAGTCTCAACGAATTATTCAAAAACGACAAGCAGGGCTATCTCAAGCGGCCAATCGGCTATCTCCAGAGCTGCTGCAAAATTTGCTTAGTTTGTGCAAGAAAACAGACGATTTGATGAAAGGGGTCGAAAAAGGACTAAGCCCGTGGGATGTCTTGTCAGATATCGCCATTCAGCTATCAGGAAGCAAAGTGTATTAAAAATATATGCTTCATTTCTCAATAGTTCGATTTCACATTTATTTTCAAAAAGGCAAATTTTAAAATCAAATTTTGTGAGCACTCTCACAAAATATCTGCTACCGTCATAATAAGGTAAGTTTATTAATGACTTAAACCGCTGGCTGTATTAGAGGATACCACTGTGATCAAAATACATGATTCACATAAAAAATTAGTTGTCGCACTTTTAATGACTGTCTTTTGCACTCTAGCGTATGCAGATCATGCACATGTTTTGGAAGAAAAGTTGTGGGGCAAACTATATAAAAATGGCGGCAATACATTCTTCTGCAATGAACCATTTGAGAGCAAAACCCCACTAATATCTGAAAGCTATATATACTCAAGTTCCTGGATCAAAGACCACCTTCAGTGCGGTACGAAACGCCAATGCAATAAAAATAGCCCTCAATATTCCAAGATAATGTCAGATTTGCACAATATTGTAATCGCAGACGCATACTTAGAATTTAAGCGAAAAAACGCGACTTACGGCGATCTTGAAGACGAAAACCCGATTATTAAGTGTGATATTAGAAAAAGCCTTTACACCATAGAGCCACCGGACAAGATTAAAGGCGACATAGCACGAACAATATTTTACATGCATCAGCAATATGAATTACCAATCACCATGAGTTACTCGCTATTGCTACTATGGCACCAAGCCGATCCACCAGATGAAGCAGAAAAATCAAGGAACAAGAAGATATTTGAAATTCAGGGCAATGAAAACCCCTTCATCAACAACCCCGGTCTAGTGCACACAATAAGTCATTGAGCTTGCGCCTTTCGAGGTTTACTCCCTGAACAGGGGGAGTGCTTTGTGTATTCTGGTGCAATCTATCGTTTTAATTCAGCAGGTTTAGGGCTAATATTCAATATCTAGCACCCTCTTGTCGGGATGCCAAGAGTAAGCACCTTAAGCGAATCCCGACCTACCAGCCTAAATTTCAGACTAAACAATAGAAAAAGTCAGACCTGCACTGGCCTGCAGCCTATCCAGTAAAGCATCACCCATTGCGGTAGATGGCGTTAAAACTCCAGAACTAAACTCTGTAGGGCTCTTATCAAGCGCAAGACAAACTGCACTTTCACCCAACATTTTCGAAGTCGAACCATAACCCGGGTCGTTATCACCCGTTATTTCTGCTCGAATGATTTTACCGCCCGCTAGCTTGCCAACAACAGCAAATCGATAAAATCCGTTGTCCCGCGCTTCACGATCAGGCCCTTCTCCGGGGTCAGGCAAAAAGTGGCCAACCACTTTCTTATACAAAGAACCAGGCTTACCCAACATCAATGCGGCTAAAGCAGCCAATCCGGCATAGCCCTTTAACCTTCCAGAGAATCCATCCCCACTCATCATTGCTTCGTCATAACGAAATTTTTCGCCATAAGCATAATTAGTTAAAGCATGAGAACGGCGAACAACCCGTGTATTTATCGATGCCATGATGAAAGGCATGATCCAGGACTTAACGTCTGCATCGTATATTACGCTCTGAAGGTCACGTTTGTCTGGGCCAGATTCCTCCCCCTTTGGGTTCAAGCCATAAGGGTTGTAGAGAACTTTTGCTATCTCTGGGTTTTCACTCGCTTCGACCATGACGTTATTCATACTAGCGATGGTTCCACCACTGAACGTGCCTTTCATGGTTTTCACGCGCATTTTGACTTGTTGACAATATTCCCCATGCGTCGACTTGGCTTCTCGTTGAATAAAATAAGTTCCTATGTCCGAAGGGATAGAATCAAAACCACAGCAATGAACAATTCGACTACCAGACTTTTCAGCCGCCTCGTTGTGCTGATCGATCATACGTCGAATCCATTGTGTTTCGCCTGCCAGATCACAATAATCAACGCCGTGTTCCACGCATGCTGTCACTAACTCGTTGCCGAATTTAGCGTAAGGGCCAACCGTTGTGCATATTACTTTTGTCCGTTTAACCATCTCGTTGAGAGACGTCACGTCATGACTGTCAGCAATAATTAGAGGGATCGAGTCGTCACCTACTTCTGAACGCACCTGTTCCAATTTTGACTGACTACGACCAGCCATAGCCCACTTCAACTCACCATTCAAACCATATTGTTTTAGGTAATACTCCGCGACCAAACGACCTGTAAAGCCGCTTGCTCCCCAAATAATTACATCGAATTCTTTTGATTTACTCATTTTATTTTCCTGACCATTTATCTATGACTGATGCCACAAGAGGGCAGAGCAAATGAAAAAACTATTTGGTCTGACCCCGTGAAAGCGCTGTACATATTAAATATGACAAAGGGCCACTCATCACAGAGCAACCCCTATCCGGTTACAAGAGGTAAGAGCAAATGAGAAACTATTTGGTCCGACCCGGTAAAAGAATTATCTCTTAAGTTGTAGCAACACTACATTGCCCCCATGCCACCATCAACAGGTACTGCAATACCATTCATGTAAGAATTGGCAGGTGACAACATCATTACCATCACACTTACGATTTCTTCTACCCTAGCAATACGCTTCATAGGGCAACCGCGCGCAAGGTTTTTGTTCACATCTTCAATGTTATCATTTGGGTTCAACATGGGATTATCAACCATCGGCGTCGCGGTAAAGAATGGGCAGATTGCGTTAACTCGTACATTCATGCTGCCACATTCAACTGCCGCGGTTTTAGTCAAACCAATCACTGCATGCTTGGCCGCGCCATAACTACCACCCATTGGGGTTCCACCTAGACCAGCCATAGAACTTACGTTCAAGATTGCGCCGTCTTTTTGCGCTGACATAACGCGTAGTTGATGCTTAAGGCCATAAGCAACACCACGAGTATTAACATCAAGCTGACGACCCAATGTATCCGCATCAAGCTGCGTTAGCGGCCCCATTGCTGGCGCTATTCCTGCGTTGTTCACTGCAATATCCAAACTACCAAATGCTTCAACAGCTGCTGAAACCAATTGCTCAGAATGGCTCTCTTCAGCCACATCACCTGTAAGATAAATAACCTTAGCACCCAACGTTTCAGACTCTGAAACGGTTTCTGCCAAGCCACTTTCATTAAAATCAGCCAAGGCCAAATTTGCGCCACGCTTAGCGAGCTCATAAGCCAACGCTCTACCAAAGCCACTTGCTGCACCCGTAATAAGTGCCGTTTTACCTGTAAAATCTAATAAACTATCCATATCGTTTCTCTGTTCTTTCAATTCAAATTTCTTGCTAAATCGTTAGACCGCCGTCAACGACGATACATTCACCTGTTGTGTAGCTACTTGCGTCCGACACCAAATACAAAACAGTTCCCGCCATCTCTTCAGGCTCTGCATGACGATGCATTGGAATCGCTTGCATCGCAATTTTGTGCATTTGTTCATTCTGAAATAATGCACCCGCGAATTTTGTTTTGGTCAAACCAGGTAACAAAGCATTGCAACGAATTCCCATAGGCGCACATTCTTTAGCAAATGACTTCGTCATGTTAATAACCGCGGCTTTGGTGATTGAGTAGATGCCTTGCATTTGACCAGGCTGCAAACCGTTCACTGACGCTGTATTGACAATGGATCCGCCGCCATTTTTCTTCATTATCTTGCCTGCTTCGACTGACATGAAGAAGTAGCCACGAATGTTCACATCAACTGTCTTATCGTATGCCGCAAGATCGGTATCTAGAATATGACCAAAATAAGGGTTAGCCGCAGCATTATTGATGAGAATATCTAGCTTACCGTGCACCTCAGAAATCGTGGCGAAAGTTTGCTTGATCTGATCCATATCGCCAACATGGCAAGCAAGCGCCTCTGCTGACCCCCCCGCCTCTTTAATCGCGTCAGCTACGATTTGGCAGTCAGCTACTTTGCGACTGGACACAATGACATGCGCGCCCTGCTCCGCCAATAACTTCGCTATAGACTCGCCGATACCCCGGCTCGCGCCTGTTACCAATGCAATTTTTCCTGTTAGATCAAATAAATTTGTCGCCATTCGTTTTCACCTTCTTGATTTACTTCAATTGCCTTACACAGACCTTTAAATTGCTCTGTCTATCACGAAACCAGATTAAGAAATAAGACTGTCTGGAACCACAACGACTTTACCTTTCACTTGGCGATTCATTACTTTCGCCAACGCATCACCGGTGCGTGACAAGGGGAAAACTTCATCTGTTACCAAGCTCACCAAGCCATCTTTGTACCACGCAAACAGCTCCTGCATATTTTGCAAAAACACCATCGGCTCATGGGTTACAAAGCTACCCCAGAACACGCCACTCACACTGTATTCTTTAACCAGTGCTAGATTGACCGGCAGCTCCGGTATACGACCAGATGCAAAACCAATCACCAGCAGTCGGCCATTTCTTGCCATCGCTCGCGTACAGGCATCAAATGCATCGCCACCAACAGGATCATAAACGACATTAGCGCCTTTACCGCCAGTCAACTCTTTGATCGATGCCTTTAAGTCGGCGCTGGAGTAGTTGATCAAATCATCAGCGCCGTTTTCTTTTGCAATCGCAAGTTTTTCGTCAGAAGAACAAACCGCAATCACCCGTGCACCCATCGCCTTACCAATTTGGACCGCTGCGATTCCAGTTCCACCTGCTGCACC
>ENA-OSET01004185-OSET01004185.1-sediment-metagenome-genome-assembly--contig:-NODE-4185-length-12892-cov-4.352165_pt1 | contig 12892 bp, 10 predicted proteins | sample MGYA00237882_ERZ534229 | MGnify/ENA primary metagenome ERZ534229 (study PRJEB26408, sample SAMN06266212) | sediment metagenome | isolation source: Hudson Canyon methane seep mesocosm | place...
CTAAGTTTTGGTCAAAAATTTGAACATTTACATTACGTTCCCAATCTCTACCACTTTGTCCAAAATTACTAAACTCTGCCCTACTTGACTGGTTGCCATCAGGATTATCTATTCTCCATTGATCAAAAACTGCTCCTGGTGTATAAATTCCATTAGTATACTCAAATAAATTCCCTTCATATGTTGTTAAAGCTACCACTGGAACTTTATAAGGATTACCATTGGGCCAAACAAAATAATTTCTTGTTCGTGTTTTTGACCCCTTTCCATTCAAATAAACTTTGGCTCTTAAAACAGAAGATTTTCTTACAAGCATTGGTGGTACATATAAATCATCTGCAACTGTATTTTTAACTGATAACTGGTCAGGATCATTAGATCTATTAGAAATAGAAATTGGTGAACTGTAAATAATCGACTTATAGTTTTGATTTAACAATGGTCCAAAACTATCCCCAACTTCATGTGGGTAATCATTTTTGTACTCAAAACTAGAACCACCTACTTTAGTAATATCTGGTTCAGAACCATCTAATGTATATACAATAGTTGCATTCTGAATATCTGTAGATAGAGAAACATTTATAGTATTATCATATAAACCTGATGTATGGGAAAAAATTGGAGCTTCTAAAGATACTGTATCCCCAGATCCGTTATTAGTTGATTCTGGAGTTGGTGTACTAAAATACAACCAAGACCCTGTTCCATCTGGTTGTCTGCCATAAGAGGTGTCTTCTACTAAATTAACAGAAGGTCCTCCACTAATTAGCACTCCATTATCATTAGTCAATACTAATGTTTCCCCACCAGCACCAATTTTAAAATTAGTATGTAGTTCACTTCCAGAACTACTACGATCTTTACCAGATGCAAAAACCAGTATATATTGATTTGGACTTATTGAAATTGATGGAAAAACCCATTTATAAGGTAAATCTTTATCATCCGACAAACCAAAACCTGAAAGATTTACAGCTACATTTCCATAATTATAGAGTTCAATCCAATCTTCATTTGCCCCATCTTCATCTTGAATCCCATTTATATTTGAAGAAACAAATTCATTAATAGCCACCTTTTCTGGATTAGCACTTGATGCTCCTGAATTATTGGCTTTAGGAGTTGGAGTATCTATAAAAACCCAATTTCCTGTACCATTAGGAATTCTACCATATGATTTATCTGTAGCCAATGCCACAGCTGGAGATTCACTTATTCTTGTTCCTGAAAGTGATGTTAATATTACTGCCTCTCCTCCTGATTTTATTTTAAAATTTGAATGTAATTTAGACTTATCAGTTCTTCTATCTTTATCCGAAGCCCAAACTATGAGGTATTCTTTTGCGGCTAATTCAATGTTAGGGAAAGACCATTTAAATGCATTATCTGTTTGATCCGACAATCCGAATCCATTTAAACTTACTGAAGTTGTTCCGTAATTGTAGATTTCTATCCAATCTTCATAATCTCCATCTTCATCTGCTATTGTTGAGTTATTTGATGACATAACTTCATTAATAGCAATGTTTTGGGCATTAAAATTAAAAGAAAACAAAAAGATAAAAACTATAATAAATCCATGTAAGATAGCACTGCTTAGATTATTCATACGATTTTTTTTATGATATTATAAATGGGGGAAGTTCTTGACAAATATAAATAATAAATCTAATAATTTTTACTTGGTATTAATAAAAGTAAAATTTTAAGATTTAAATATTCGCCTGCATTTTAAAGGATATTGCAAATGCCAAAACACTTACGATTATACCAATCATAAAAACAGTGTAAGTAAGTCTTAAAATCTTATATTTTTTGTTTAATACAAGGCCCAAAAAATAAAGATCTTTAGTTAAAGAATTATATAAATAACCCTTATCCTCCATCATTTCTGATATTGCCCACTCAAAATCATTCAATTTCATTTGATGAAAGTTACCAAAGAACAATAAATTTACTTTTTTATTAGCAACGTCTTCTTTATTAAATTTACCCTCTGTAACATTGGGCCTAGTTGCCAAAATGGATAAAATAATTGAAGCTACTGTAAAAAAAACAAAAATAATGGTTGGTAATATAAGGTATTCATTTGAGGGGTTGTCAAGCTTTGGTAATAAGTTAGATAATGCCAATGAAATAATAATTGCATTTACAGAAAGTAAAATATTAGCTTTTGTGTCAGCAATATTACTTAAAGTCATATGGTTTTTTAAAGCAACTCTAAACATTGTTTCAATACCTCTTTCTGGAACTGCAGATTTTTCCTTTTTAATTGCCAAGGACTCTTGTTTTTGAGCAAATTTTTTATTTTCGTCTTGAATACTTTTTAAATCTTTCATCAACTTTGAAAGGTTTTTCTCCTTTCTCTTTGTCCAATTTTTTAAAGCGTAATCCGTTTCAAAACGATGTTGAACGGTAAAAAAATTAATATTTTCTTTAATCCAATCTTGATAAGAAACAGACTTAAGCCCTGTCAATTCCCATTCTTTTCTTAATAAAGAAGTATAATCAAAAAAGTTCTTAGATGCCAAATGTGCGCAGTCTGCATCTACAATTATCTTTTCTAAAATGTTTTTGGGTTTATACCCCATTACTGTGGCCAAAATAATATTTGAAATTGCTTTAATTCGTTTTGCTTCAACATTTTGTCCTTTCAAAAAATCAGTTACAATCCGTACACTTTCTTTTTCATGATTATCTGCACTTTTGGTAAAACCAGTGTCATGAAACCAAGCTGCAATTTCTATATTCTGCCCATCAATTTCATTAACTCTCATATTCACTATCAACTCTTTTACCTTCTTAACAACTCGTTGAGTATGTGCTAAATTATGATAAACATATTTTGTATCAAGTCCAATGCTTAAAAGGTTTAATGCATGTTTTTCAGCATTAATAACTAAAGTGCTCATATAAGATTATTTTATAAATGAATTGATATAAACTACATTTTACTTGTAAACTATATTCATATTCTTTGTAAATTTATGCAATGCTTTTAGAACTTACAAATTATAAATTATTTGAAAGGTAACAAGTAATTTTACGTCGTAAAGTAAAGATAGTATAGCAATATCAATTTAAAAAAAAAGAAAGGAAACAATAATATGCTTACTTGGAAAAATGTAATGAATTTCACACTAAAAGGAAACCCAACTCCTGATAAAAGAGTTGAGAAATCTGAAAAAGAATGGAAAGCTCAATTAACACCTGAACAATTTAGAATTACTAGAAAAAAAGGAACAGAAAGACCACATACTGGTGCTTTATGTAGTATTTATGATGAAGGAATATATGAATGTGTTTGCTGTAATACACCCTTATTTGATTCTACGATAAAGTTTAGTTCTGGAACTGGCTGGCCAAGCTTTACACAACCAATTGAAGAAAATGCAATTAAATATCATAAAGATATATCTTTTGGTATGGTAAGAGTTGAAGTAATGTGCAATACATGCGATGCGCATTTAGGTCATATTTTTCCTGATGGTCCAGAACCAAGTGGTTTGCGTTATTGTATTAATTCTGAATCTATGCAATTAGAGAAAGGAAAGGAAAATGGGTAAAGATTTAAAATTAGCAACCTTTGGTGGTGGTTGCTTTTGGTGCACAGAAGCTGTGTTTCAAAAAGTAAAAGGAGTAGAAAAAGTAATTTCTGGTTATTCTGGCGGAAATGTTCCAGGAAAACCGACTTACCGAGAAATTTCCTCAGGCTTAACAGGACATGCAGAAGTTATTCAAATTACTTTTGATGCAAATACTATTTCTTATGAAGATATTTTGATTATTTTTATGACTACGCATGATCCAACAACTTTAAATAGACAAGGAGCAGATAAAGGAACACACTACCGTTCTGTGATTTTTTATCATGATGAAAATCAGAAAAACATCTCTTACGAAGTGTTGAAACAATTGCAATCTTATTTTGATAATAAAATTGTAACAGAAATTAGCGCTTTAGACATTTTTTATGAAGCTGAAAAAGAGCACCAAGATTTTTATAAAAACAATCCAAGATATGGATATTGTTCTTATGTCATTGAACCTAAATTATCTAAACTGCGAAAATTACATTCAGATAAACTAAAATAGTATGGTTATATTATATGGTGCAGAACGATGCCATAAAACTCAATATTATAAATCACTTTTAGAAACGCGTAATTTAGATTACGCGCTTTTAGATGTTGAGCAACACGAAGATTTTGCACAAGAATTGCGTAACTTGTATGAAAATAGAAAGCTTAATTTCCCTACAGTTACGATTGGTAATAAAAAATTAAGAAATCCATCTGAAAAAGAATTACAAAAGTGGCTTGATAAATTATGAAACTAAACATAAAAAATACTTTAATTGAAAATTTACCCGCTGATGATAATCTTGAAAACTCAAGAAGACAAGTAACTGAGGCCGTATTTTCATATGTAAATCCTAAAAAAACAAAAGCTCCAAAAGTAATTCACACATCACATGAAATGGCTGATTTGCTAGGGATTTCTGAAAAAGAAACACAATCTACATTGTTTAAAAATGTATTTACAGGAAACAAAATCTATCCAAATACAAAACCCTATGCAATGTGTTATGGTGGGCATCAATTTGGCAATTGGGCAGGACAATTAGGAGACGGTAGGGCCATTAATTTATTTGAGATTGATCATCAAAATAAAAACTGGAAAGTACAATTAAAAGGAGCTGGTGAAACTCCGTATTCAAGAACCGCAGACGGTTTAGCTGTTTTACGCTCATCAATTAGAGAGTATTTGTGCGCTGAAGCCATGTTTCATTTAAGAGTACCCACAACTAGATCTTTATCTTTAAGTTTAACTGGCGATGAAGTTTTGCGCGATGTTTTGTACGATGGAAACCCTGCGTACGAAAAAGGCGCTATCGTTTCTCGTGTTTCGCCATCATTTTTACGTTTTGGTAATTTTGAGATTTTTGCAGCAAGAAATGATAAAAAGAACTTGAAAATTTTAACTGATTATACCATAAAACATCATTTTCCTCAATTAGGAGAGCCATCAAAAGAAACCTATATCCAATTTTTTAAAGAGGTTACAAAACGCACTTTAAAAATGATTATTCATTGGCAAAGAGTAGGTTTTGTGCATGGTGTTATGAATACTGATAATATGTCCATTTTAGGGTTAACTATAGATTATGGACCTTATGGATGGCTAGAAGGTTTTGATTTTGGCTGGACACCAAACACAACTGATGTGCAAAATAAACGCTATAGATATGGCAACCAACCTAATATTGGCTTATGGAATTTATACAAACTTGCAAATGCCTTGTATCCAATAATTGAAGAAGCTGAACCATTAGAAAACATCTTAAATCAGTATAAAGTTAACTTTGAAAAAAAATCATTTAAAATGATGAAATCAAAATTAGGATTATTTTCTGAAGAAGATAATGATTTAGATTTTGTGCAAAATTTAGAAGACTGCTTGCAATTGGCAGAAACAGATATGACGATTTTCTTTAGGCTTTTAAGTAATTTTACTGATGAAAAATCTGGTTTAGAAATTATTAAAAAAGCAATCTATAATTTTGAAGATGTTTCTGATGAAGTTATTGATAAATGGGATTTTTGGTTTTTACATTATAAAACAAGACTGCAATTTGAATTTACAACTGACTCTAAAAGAAAGAAAAAAATGAACAAAGTAAATCCTAAATACGTTTTGAGAAATTATATGGCACAATTGGCAATTGATGCTGCTGATAAGGGAGATTTCACTCTAATTGATGAATTGTATAAATTACTTAAAAAACCATATAAAGAGCAACCAAAACATGAAAAATGGTTTGCAAAAAGACCAGAATGGGCAAGGCATAAAGTAGGTTGCTCCATGTTATCTTGTAGTTCTTAAAACAGAAATATGATTCAAAAATTAGGCTTAGGAACTGCTGCTCTAGGAAGACCCAAATACATAAATATACGCACAAAAAATTGTGATAATTCAAATTTAGAAACTTTTAAAAAACAAAGTTTTCAAGTTTTAGAAGACGCTTATAATTTAGGAATTCGATATTTTGATACAGCTCCTGGTTATGGTTTAGCTGAAGAATTAGTATTAGAATGGCTACAAACCAAAAATGATCATTCTATTGAAGTTGCCACAAAATGGGGCTATACATATACTGCAAATTTTAATATAAATGCCACTGTGCACGAAGTAAAAGAACACAGCTTAGCAAAATTAAAAGAGCAATGGAATTTTTCTAAAAAATTACTTTCCCATTTAAAAGTATATCAAATACATTCTGCCACTTTAGAGACCGGAGTTTTAGAAAATAAAGATGTTTTAAATGAACTCGCACGCTTAAAAAAAGAATACAATCTAAAAATAGGAATTACAACAACAGGAACAAATCAAACAGAAGTAATTGAAAAAGCTTTAAATGTTTTGGTAGATGGAAAATCTATTTTTGATATTTTTCAAGTAACTTATAATTTTTTAGAGCAGAGTTTATTAGAAATTTCGGATAAATTGATCAATCAAAATAAATCGATTGTTATTAAAGAAGCTTTAGCAAATGGACGTATTTTTAGAAACTTAAATTATCGACACTATAATAAAATTTATAATTATTTGGAACATTTAGCAGAAAAACACACTGTTGGAGTAGATGCAATTGCTTTACAATATTGTTCGCAAACAGTTCCTAAAAGTATTGTTTTAAGTGGTGCAAGTAACTCAAACCAGTTAAAAGAAAATTTAAAAATAAATACTTTTTTACTTTCTAAAGATGATATTAATGTACTAAACTCTTTTAAAGTTGCTCCTGAAGTTTATTGGCTAGAAAGAAAAAAACTGGAATGGAATTAACAACAATTACTTTTAATGATAATTTTGAAAAGCGTTATCTTAGTATCCTTAATTAGTTCTTAAATGATTCACGAATTTAAAGAAATTATCAATCAAGCTATTATCAATCAAAAAAAAGGATTGAAAAGTGTTTTGGCTTCTGTGGTTCATTTAGATGGATCATCTTACAGAAAACCAGGAGTTAGAATGTTAATTTCTGAAAACTTAAATTCTGTTGGTGCTGTTTCTGGTGGTTGTGTTGAGAAAGATATTATTTTAAGGTCAAAAAGTGTTTTTAGAGACAATACACCAAAAACAATTACTTACGATGGCAGATATCGATTAGGCTGTGAAGGTATACTCTATATTTTAATTGAACCTTTTTACATTTCTGACGAATTTATTGCTGAGTTTTGTAACGCGAATTCTAAAAGAGAAGCTTTAAAAATTGAAAGTAAATTTGTAAAAAAAGATGAAGCTTTTGGAAATTTTGGAACTGAAATTACTTTCGAAAATCAAAAACAGTTTTCATTTTCAACAAATTTTCTATTCAATGCAAAAGATGAAAATGACACTTTTACTCAAATCTTACAGCCTGCTTTTCGTTTAATGATTATTGGTGGCGAACATGATGCCGTTAAACTATGCAAAATTTCTGCCAATTTAGGTTGGGAAGTACATGTGATTACCTCCGCAAAAGATAGTTCAGAAATTACTGATTTTCCAGGAGCAAATTTGGTAGTTGGCGAAAGTCCAGAAACGATGAATTTTAAAAATATTGAAAAAAACACAGCTATTGTTGTTATGAACCATAGTTATGTGCAAGACCTGAAATACTTGGTAAAACTTACTAGTTTTGATTTTAAATACATTGGTGTTCTTGGTTCAACAAAAAAGAGAGAGCGTTTATTTAATGAATTGTTAGAATTTGCTCCAGAAACTTCTGATGAGTTTTTTGATACTATATATGCTCCTGCTGGCTTACATATTGGGGCAAAAACTCCTGAAGAAATTGCAATTTCAATCATTTCAGAAATATTATCAATATTTAGAAACAAAGAGCCCTTTTCTTTACGCAAACTAAATGGCAATATTTACAGTGCTTAAATGAAAAATTTAGCTGTTTTGGTTTTAGCTGCAGGAAAATCATCTAGGATGAAAAGTATAAAGCAGTTAGAAAAAATTACTAATAAAACCCTTTTAGAGATAACTTTAGATACTGCAAAAAAGGTAACTCGAAAAAACATTTTTTGTGTTTTAGGGGCAAACGCTAAAAAGATTCAGCAAGAGATTTCAATAAAAGATGTACAAATTATTTATAATAAAAACTTTGAATCTGGTCTAAGTTCAAGTATAGTAGCAGGAGTTCATCATTTTAAAAATGAAAAATTAACGTTTGATGGAGTTTTAATTCTATTGGCAGATCAACCCGCAATTACTGTTTTTTACCTTCAATCGTTAATTGAAAAATTTAATTTACATCCTACAAAAATAGTTGCTTCAGTCTATAATCATAATTATGGCGTTCCTGTAATTGTGCCCCAAAGCTATTTTACAGATTTAATACATTTAAACGGAGATAAAGGAGCTAAACATTTTTTAATGAATCATAAAGAGTGCATTATTACCTCAAAAATAAAGGCAAATCTAATTGATTTAGACACAAAAGAAGATTTAGATTTTTACAAAAATCAAATTAAATAATTACTTTTACATCTATGAAATCACTTCAATTCATTGTCTTATCCGCTATAGTTCTTTTTATTTCTGCTTGCGCAACTTCAAAAATGCAAGTGTCAAATAATCAAAACTTTAACCAAAAAAAAGACAGCTCAAAATTAGTTCATTCTTTTTATTTGATTGGTGATGCTGGAAATTCTACTCTAGAAAAAGATGCTCCTGCTTTAGTTTTCTTAAAAGAAAAAATAAAAGATGCTCCTAAAAAATCTACCCTTGTCTTTTTGGGAGATAATGTTTACGAAACTGGTATTCCAAAAAAGAATAAAAAAAAGAAATATAAATTAGCTAAAAGGAGAATAAAAGCACAAACTAAGGTTGCTAAAAAATTCAAAGGAAATGCAATATTTATTCCTGGAAACCATGATTGGTATAATGGTTTAGACGGCTTAAAAAGAGAACAAGAATTAGTTGTTAAAGATTTAGGGAAAAACTCTTTTTCCCCTCAAAATGGGTGTCCTTTGGCTCAAATAGAAATTTCAAAAAAAATAGTTCTTATTACGATTGATACGCATTGGTATGTAACAAATTGGGATAAACATCCAACTATAAATGATGAGTGCGAGATTAAAACAAGAGATAAGTTTTTTGATGAATTTGAAGGATTGGTAAAAAAAGCTCGAGGCAAAACAACTATAATTGCCCTGCATCACCCTATGTTTACAAATGGCTCGCATGGAGGAAAATACTCCTTTCAAAGTCATATGAGTCCGATTCCTGTTTTAGGATCTATTAAAAATTTAATCCGCAAAACGTCAGGTATATCAAATACTGACATTCAGAATAAAAAATACAACGAACTAAAAAAACGAATGATTACTTTATCACAAGAAAATGATAAAGTAATTTTTGTTTCAGGTCATGATCATAACTTACAGTACATTGTTCAAGATAATATTCCACAAATTGTAAGTGGTTCTGGCTCTAAAACAACACCTACAAAATTATCAGGTGCAGCCAAATTCACTTATGGAGCACAAGGTTTTGCAAAATTAGATGTATACAAAAATGGTTCATCTACAGTAAAATTTTATACTGTTAAAGATGACAAAATGGTATACGAATCTCAAGTTTTGTCTGCTGATGAAAAAAACGCATATAAGAATGCATTTACCAAATCAAAAGAAACTCATAAAAAAGCCAACATATACACCAAAGAAGAGGTTGCTAAAAGTGGCACATACCGTTTTATTTGGGGAGAGCGTTATCGTAAATATTTTGGTACAGAAATTAATGCACCTATTGTTTATTTAGACACTCTTTTAGGAGGTTTAAAACCAATGAGAAAAGGTGGTGGACATCAATCTAAATCTTTGCGCCTCAAAGACAAAGATGGTAGACAATATGTAATGCGTGCATTACGTAAAAATGCTGTACAATACCTGCAAGCAGTTGCTTTTAAAGATCAATATATTGAAGGGCAATTTAACAACACAGCTACAGAAGGTTTATTGTTAGATGCTTTTACGGGTTCACATCCTTATGCTCCTTTTACCATTGGAAAATTGGCAGATGCCATAGATGTTTATCATACAAATCCGGTTTTATATTATGTACCAAAACAAAATAGCTTAAAACATTTTAATGATGAATTTGGCGATGAACTTTATATGATTGAAGAAAGAGCATCTTCCGGACATGGAGATAAAGCTAGTTTTGGTTTTTCTGACACTATTATCAGTACAGATGATATGCTAATGTTTGTAAATAAGAACGAAGACCATATCATTGACGAACAAGCTTATATTAAAGCACGATTATTTGACATGCTTATTGGTGATTGGGACAGGCATGAAGATCAATGGAGATGGGCTGTATTTAAAACAAAAAAGCAAACCATATACAAACCAATTCCAAGAGATAGAGATCAAGCATTTTCAATTTTTGGTGATGGTGCATTGCTAAATATTGCAACAAGTTTAATTCCCGCTTTACGATTGATGAAATCTTATGACGAGGAACTTAAAAGTCCGAAATGGTTTAATTTAGAACCTTATCCTTTAGATATGTTCTTAATCACAAAATCAGATAGAAGTATTTGGAATAAACAGGTAAAACTAATTACAGAAAACATCACTGACGAAGTTATAGATGAAGCCTTTGAAAATATTCCAGAAGAAATAAAAGGTGCAACTATCCAAGAAATAAAAAGAAAACTCAAAGGCAGAAAGAAAAACTTACAAAAAATTTCAGATCTATATTTTAATTATTTAAATAAAACTCAAGTAATAAAAGGTACTCAAAAAAATGACTGGTTTGATATTGAAAGAATGCCTAATGGTAAAACTAAGGTTACGGTTTACACTATAAAAAAAGGAGAAAAAAATAAGATTATTCATAATAGAACTTACGATAAAACCGAAACCAAAGAAATTTGGATTTATGGTTTAGACGAAGAGGACGTTTTTGTAGTAAAAGGAAATCAAAAAAAGCTCATAAAAATAAAATTGATTGGCGGTCAGAATAATGATACTTATAAAATTTTAAATGGTAAAAAAGTAGTCGTCTATGATTTTAAATCTAAAAAAAATACTTTTGAAAACAATAAGGGTAGAAAAAAATTGACTGATGATTATGATGTAAATGTATACGATTACAAGAAACTAAAAAATAGTAATAATATTGTTACTCCTACAATTGGTTTTAATCCAGATGATGGTATAAAAATTGGTTTCTCTGATGTATATACCGACTACGGCTTTGAGAGAAACCCTTTTACCTCTCAACATCGTTTTAACGCTTCATACTATTTTGCCACAAGTGGGTTTGAGTTAAATTATTCTAGCGAATTTGCAAATACATTTAAAAACTGGAATTTAGGAATTGATGCGACTTTTACAAGTCCTAATTTTGCTACAAACTTTTTTGGGTTTGGCAATAATTCTCCAAATCCAGAAGCAAATAAAGACGATAAAAATTTAGATTTTAACAGAGTTAAAATTAGAAAACTATTAGGAGGTTTTTATATTCAATGGAAAGGGGATTTAGATGCAAAAATTAAACTGGCTGTAAATTATCAAAATATAAAAGTTGAAAATAGTGTTGGTCGATTTTTAGACTCTCCTCTATCACCCATAACTTCAAATAATCCCATTTTTAATGGCCAACAATTCTTAAATACAGAAGCTAGTTATCAATTTGAAAATTCAAATCATACAACTTTTTCAACCATGGGGATGAAAACTGAAATACAATTAGGATACACTTCAAATATAGAAAATAGTAACGCTTTTGGATATTTAATTCCTTCAATTTCTTTTGATTATAAATTAATCCCGAGTGGCAACTTGGTTTTAGCTACAAAATTAAAAAGTCATTTTACGTTTGGTAACTCCTATGAATTTTATCAAGCAGCAAGCATAGGTGGAAATGATGGTTTAAGAGGATATAGAAATCAACGCTTTACTAGTAAAAATTCTTTTTATCACAGCTCTGATATACGATGGAATTTAACAAAATTTAAAACTGGTATCGCTCCACTAAATTTTGGTATTTATGGTGGTTTTGATTACGGAAAAGTTTGGGGGCATCAAAATTTCACGATACAACCAACCATGACCTCAAGAGAATTCAATACCTCTTATGGTGGTGGTTTATTTTTTGATATTGCTGAAATGATTGCTGGAAATGTTGCCGCTTTTGGTAGCAATGATGGTATACGATTTACATTTAACTTAGGGTTTGACTTTTAATCAATAAAAAAATATGAATCAGATTGCATTAATTTTTGGAGCCATCTTTGGCTTATTAGCTATTATTTTTGGAGCCTTTGGGGCACATTTACTTAAGAAAAAGCTTACTCAAGAGCAATTACAAAGTTTTGAAACTGGAGTAAAATATCAAATGTATCATGCAATTATTTTGGTAGTTTTAGGATTTAACTTTAAAGATAATTCAAGTTTAAATACTTCTATTTTCTATGCTTTTATAATTGGCATAATTCTTTTTTCTTTTTCTATTTATGGTTTGGTAATTTCCTCTTCAAAAAATAAAAAAATAAAAATTTTAGGCCCTATTACTCCTCTAGGAGGATTATTTTTAGTTTTAGGATGGCTGTTATTACTTTATAAATTTATTGTAATTTAAAAATTTACATTAAAATAGTACTACTATGAATTAATAGATAATTTTACTTTAACATTAATTATAAATTTAATGACAACTAAAATTTACACGTAGAAAGGCTATAAAGTATTTTTAAGGACAAAAGGAAACGCAAAATTAAACTGAAAACTGTCCTATTTGCATATTCATTTGCAATAATAAATATTTGATGTATTGTAGAATCTTTGTTCCCTGACAAAGTATACATGTATGACAAAATGAA
>ENA-OSET01004190-OSET01004190.1-sediment-metagenome-genome-assembly--contig:-NODE-4190-length-12885-cov-4.589788_pt1 | contig 12885 bp, 17 predicted proteins | sample MGYA00237882_ERZ534229 | MGnify/ENA primary metagenome ERZ534229 (study PRJEB26408, sample SAMN06266212) | sediment metagenome | isolation source: Hudson Canyon methane seep mesocosm | place...
AGGAACTGAAATTAACCTTGAAGTCGACTTGATCGCTCGTTATTTGGAGCGTTTATTACCGAATACAGATACAGGCGTTACTCGTGACACACTTTTAAAACATGGATTCATTAACTAATGAAATTAAATACAACAGCTGAGATTCTCGATGATTTGAGACAAGGCAAGATGGTCATCATTATGGATGATGAAGATCGTGAGAATGAAGGTGACTTGGTCATGGCTGCTGAGTGTGTCTCCGCAGAATCTATTAACTTTATGGCTCGTTTTGGCCGCGGACTCATTTGTTTAACGTTGACAGATGAACGCTGTAAACAATTACGATTACCATTGATGGTTTCAGATAACCAGACTCCATATGCAACCAATTTTACAATTTCAATAGAAGCAGCTGAAGGCGTTACAACGGGTATTTCAGCAGCGGATCGAGCCTTAACTGTTCAAGCTGCGGTAAAGACCAATGCTAAACCGGAAGATCTCGTTCAACCAGGTCATATCTTTCCATTAAAAGCGCAAGCAGGTGGAGTATTAACACGTGCGGGGCATACCGAGGCTGGTTGTGACTTAGCCCAATTGGCAGGTAAAGATCCATCAGCAGTTATTGTTGAAATCCTTAACGAAGATGGCAGTATGGCACGTCGTCCAGACCTAGAAATATTTGCTAAGGAACATGATTTAAAAATAGGCACGATTGCTGATTTAATCAGTTACCGCTTAGAAAATGAAATGACGGTGAGCCGATTATCTCAATGTACGATGCCTACAGAATATGGTGAGTTTCAACTGTATAGTTATCAAGATACAGTCAATAATCAAGTGCATTTAGCGATGGTTGTTGGTGACATAGAAGCCGAAGAAGAAGTGCTTGTGCGTGTGCATATGGCCGATCCATTGAGTGATTTGTTAGGTGCAACACGCGAGCCTAGTCATTGGCCTTTACCGAAAGTGATGACACAAATTCAACAAGCAGGAAAAGGCATTTTAGTTGTTTTGCGCCAACCTCAGCAGAATAAACAATTGGCGGCTAAGATTGCGCATTATCAACAAGAGGATTTAGGCACTATGACACCCACAACTAAACCAACGTGGGACTTACGTACATTTGGTGTGGGCGCTCAAATCTTAGCGGATTTAGGCGTGAAAAAAATGCGCGTGATGGGTACACCTACAAAACTCACAGGATTGTCTGGTTTTGGTTTAGAACTGGTCGGATATTCTGAGGAAGAATAAACTTGGCTTTAGAGAAAAAAATTGTAGTTGTCGCTGGTGAGGCTTCAGGAGAAGCGCATGCTGGTCGTATGCTTGCAGAACTGAAAAAGTTAGCTCCACATATCTCAGTTTCAGGTATCGGTGGTGACAGTATGCGAGCTGCCGGTGCTACTATTAAAGTCGATTTCTCTGAGTTAGCAGTAATGGGGCTGATTGAAGTCTTAAAACGTTATCGACATATCAAAAAAATATTCAACCAGATAGTGACTGAGCTTGAAAATGATCGGCCAGATTTATTGGTCTTAGTTGACTACCCCGGTTTTAACTTAAAGTTAGCTAAAGTTGCTAAAAAAATGCATATCCCAGTGATGTATTACATTAGTCCTAAGGTGTGGGCTTGGCGTGCTGGTCGAGTTAAAAAGATAAAACGCCATGTTGATCATATGGCGGTGTTGTTTCCGTTTGAAAAACCTATTTATGATGCGGCAGGTGTGGCTGTTTCATGTGTTGGGCATCCACTAGTTGATGCTGTAAAAACAGCGTTGACTACCGAACAGGCAAAGGCAAAATTTGGTTTAGATCCAGAACACAGAGTTATCGGATTATTTCCTGGAAGTCGCCGTAGTGAAGTCGAAGCTTTGTTACCCATCATGATTGATGCAGCAGAGAAAATTCATCAACGTCACTTTGATGTCAGTATTGCATTGCCATTAGCGCCAGGTTTAGATATGGAAACACTTAAGCCAATATTACGTAGAACAAAAATGCCAATAAAAATTGTTGAAGGAGACTTCTATGATTTTACAAAAAGTTGTGATGCCGTTGTAGCTGCGTCAGGAACGGTAACATTGGAAGTGGCATTGCTAGGGGTCCCTCATTTCATAGTCTATCGTGTCGCTCCAACGACTTATCGCATATTAAAACGTTTAGTCAAAATTCCCTATGTTGGTTTGTGCAATATCATCAGTGGCGAACCATTGATCCAAGAAATATTGCAAGATGATGTCACGGTAGAGCGATTAGATCAGGAAATATCAAACCTGATTATTAGACCGGATAGCAAAGCTAGAGCAGCCACAATCAGAAAACAGGTATTAACTGCACTGGGGCCTGCTGGCGGTGCGCATAATGCTGCACAGCAAATAATAACTATGTTGGATGAGTCGTAAATGTCAAAAACAATATTGATCGCTGGTGTTGATGAAGTTGGTCGTGGACCACTGGCTGGCCCAGTGGTAACCGCTGCTGTAATACTAGATGAGAACAACCCGATCTCAGGTTTAGACGACTCAAAGAAATTAACAGAAAAACGGCGAGAGAAATTAGAGGCGATTATTAAATCTCAAGCATTATCATGGTCTTTAGGCCGTGCTGAAGCAGAAGAAATAGACCAGATAAATATTTTACAGGCTACCTTGCTTGCCATGACAAGGGCGGTAGAAGGCTTGCATATCTCTCCCACACATGCGTATGTTGATGGTAATCAGGCACCTCAATTACGGTGTCCAGTCACTACAATTATTAAAGGCGATCAGTCTGAACCTGCAATAGCTGCAGCCTCTATTTTGGCTAAAGTAGCACGTGATAGAGAAATGAGAATAATGGATGAAATTCATCCTGGTTATGGCTTTGCTAAACATAAAGGCTATCCAACCAAACAACATCAACAAGCGTTGATGGACCTAGGTCCCACTATCATTCATCGCCGTTCTTTCAAACCTGTGCAATTGGCTTTGAAGTAAAGAGTTCTTGTTTGAACTATACAACAGTCTCTAGCCTACTACTGTCATGTTTGATAGCTTTTTATAACTAGAAGCATGGTATTATTCTCGACTTATGTTATCGCTTAATAAAATCTTTTCTAAACTAAGAAATACTAGAACGAATAAAAATGGTAATCCCGCATCACAGCAGCGTGAACCATTAATCATTCCTCGACCAGATCATACGATTTCTCGCTCTCAGATTAGCTCTGCTGCGCTGAAGGTATTGTATGGATTGAAAGAAGCGGGTTATGACGCTTATTTAGTGGGGGGATGTGTACGAGATTTATTGCTTGGCCATGAGCCCAAAGATTTTGATGTGGCAACCAATGCTTCACCAGAGCAGGTACACAAGGTATTTAAACGCAGTCGCTTAATTGGCCGACGATTTAAACTGGTTCATGTTCGTTTTGGTCGTGAAGTTATTGAGGTTGCGACATTTAGAGCACCGCCAGAAGCCGAGCAGCATGTTGATGATAACGGTCGTATCGTGCGTGACAATGTCTATGGCACCTTAGAACAAGATGCTTGGCGTCGTGATTTCACTATTAATGCCCTGTATTACAATATTAATGACTTTTCGATTGTTGATTATACGGGTGGTATTGCCGATCTTCAGGCTGGAAAAATTCGATTAATTGGTAATGTTGAAACACGATACCGTGAAGATCCTGTGCGTATGCTCAGGGCCATTCGGTTTGTAGGCAAGCTGGGTCTTGTCTTGGATGATGATACAGAGCAGTGGCTACCTAAATTAGCGGGTTTATTAAAGGATATTCCACCAGCGCGCTTATTTGATGAATCGTTAAAGTTATATTTGAGCGGTAATGCAGCGGTTACTAATGAGCTATTGAACCACTATGGCGTGTTTAAGTATTTATTCCCACAGACTGATGCGTTATTGCATGAAGAACAAGATGGTTATCCGCGAACTTTATTAACTAAAGCACTCGAAAATACTGATAAACGTATTGATGAGTCTAAGCCGGTAACGCCAGCCTTTTTGTTTGCAGCATTATTATGGGAGCCAGTACGGCAGCGCTGGCAAGATTATGTAGCGAATAACATTCCTGCTATTCCGGCATTACAACGTGCGGCATCAGAAGTGATTGCTGAACAAGTTCAACGTGTGGCCGTACCTAAACGTTATACCTTAGTGACACGCGATATCTGGGTATTGCAAATACGATTAACCCAACGACTGGGTAAGCGTGCATTTCGCTCGTTAGCACATCCAAAATTTAGAGCGGGTTACGATTTCCTATTACTGCGTAATGAATCAGGAGAAGCGTTGGATGAGTTGGCGGATTGGTGGACTTTATTCCAAGAACAAGATGAAGCCGAACAGAAAAAGATGATTAATGTCCTGCCTGCGTCAGCAAGTGGAGCGAAGAAAAGACCTCGCCGTCGCCGTCGTAAAAAACCTGCAGTAAAGAGTGATTAATGCGTGTATTTATTGGTTTGGGCAGTAACTTAGAAAGTCCGCGCGAACAGATTAAAACAGCTGTGAAAGACATGCAGTTGATGCCAGAGACGAAGTTTGTAGCCTGTTCATCCCTGTATAAAAGTCCGCCAATGGGCCCGCAAGATCAGCCTGATTATATTAATGCTGTGATTGAGTTGGACACGAAACTTACTCCACATCGACTGTTAGACCAGTTACAAAAAATTGAACAACAGCATGGACGTATTCGTAAACGTCATTGGGGTGAACGAACATTAGATTTAGACCTACTGGTGTACGCTGATGAAGTTGTTAATGATGAGCGGTTAGTTGTGCCACATCCTGGAATAGCAACGCGCGCTTTCGTGCTTTACCCTTTAGCTGAACTTGATGAGCAGTTAGTCATTCAAGGTATAGGGATGGTTGAACAGTTAGTAACACAATGCCCGCGAGATGGGCTGAAACAAGTGGAAAAGATAGAGTTATGAAAGCGATACCACATCAATATATCGTAGTTGAAGGACCAATTGGTGTAGGAAAAACGCACTTGGTTAAACGTTTGGCGGATAGTTTTTCTGGCACTTTATTATTGGAACAGCCAGAGAATAATCCTTTTTTAGAGAAGTTTTATTTAAACCCACGCCAGTCAGCACTTCCGACACAGCTTAGCTTTTTGATGCAACGAGTGAAATTAAGTAAAGGTTTGCAACAGGATGATCTGTTTTCAACTATGCAGATAGCGGACTTTATGGTTGAGAAAGATCGCCTGTTTGCTCAGATCACCCTCGATGATGATGAGTTGGCTTTATACAATATGGTCTATGACAATCTCACCATGGATCATCGTACGCCTGATTTAGTCATATATTTACAAGCATCACTTCCCGTTTTAAAATCTCGAGTATCACAGCGCGGTATAGGTTATGAGCAACGTATAGAAGATGCCTATTTGAAGCGTTTGGCGGACGGCTATGCCGACTTTTTCCATTATTACGAAGATTCAGCCTTATTGATTGTCAATGCAGAACAAATTGATTTGGTTAATAGTGAACAAGACTATCAAAACTTGTTGGATCAAATTACTAATATTCAAAGTGGTCGTCAGTATTACAACCCGCTACCAGTTAAAGGGAAATAATATGAGTCGCATAAATTTAACCAGTCTAAGAAAAATGAAGGCTGAGCAAAACAAAATCGCAGTATTAACGGCCTATGATGCGAGTTTTAGCCATGTGCTCGAACAAGCAGGTGTTGATGTGATTTTGGTCGGTGATTCCTTAGGCATGGTCATCCAAGGTCAAGAAAGCACCTTGCCTGTGACGGTCGATGATATGGTTTATCACACCCGCAATGTAGTGCGAGGTAGTGAAAAAGCATTTGTTATCGCCGATATGCCCTTTATGAGTTATGCCAATCCTGACCAAGCGATACACAATGCTGCAAAATTGATGGCTGAGGGTGGCGCCCAAATGGTTAAGCTTGAAGGGGGTGCGATTGTCGTTGATACGGTTAAACAACTAGTTGAACGTGGTGTCCCGGTTTGTGCTCACTTAGGTTTATTACCTCAATCAGTACATCGCTTAGGTGGTTATCGTGTACAAGGGCGTAAAGATGAACATGCCCAGCAGCTAATTGATGATGCAAAAGCATTGCAAGAAGCAGGTGCCGATATGTTAGTGCTCGAATGTGTTCCTGCTGATTTAGGTGCGCGAGTCACATCGGCCGTTGATATTCCTGTGATCGGCATTGGTGCAGGGCATGACTGTGATGGGCAAGTACTCGTCTTGTATGACATGTTGGGGCTTACACCTGGAAAACGTCCTCGCTTTAGTCATGATTTCTTAGCCGAAGCGGGTGCTATTCCTGCAGCGATTGCCAATTATGTCCACGAAGTAAAAGCCGGTACATTTCCATCATCTGAACAACAGTACTAATGCAACGAGTTGAAACTATTAAGGCGATGCGTGCGCAGGTAACTGCGTGGCGACAACAGCACGATACTATTGCTTTTGTGCCGACTATGGGCAATTTACATCAAGGGCATTTATCTTTAGTTAAAAAAGCACATGAACTGGCAGATAAAGTGATTGTGAGTATCTTTGTTAATCCTTTACAGTTTGATGATCAGGCGGATTTAACTGCTTATCCTAGAACGATGGATGCAGATATAGAACAGCTTATGTCAGTGAATTGTGATCTGATTTTTACACCATTAGTTGATGTGATGTATCCACAGGGTATGAAACAACATAGTCGCGTTGTCGTACCTGGGATGGATGACAAATTATGTGGTAAAAATCGCCCTGGACATTTTGATGGTGTAGCAACAGTGGTGAGCAAATTTTTTAATATGGTGCAGGCAGATATCGCAATCTTTGGTGAAAAAGATTATCAGCAACTGCAATTAATTAAAAAGTTAGTCCGAGACCTGAATTTACCTATTGAAGTGGTTGGCTGTGATACCCATCGTGAAAACAATGGCTTAGCGATGAGTTCGCGTAATCAATATTTGACGGTTGCGGAATATGAAAAAGCGACTGTTTTGTATCAAACGCTAGTGGAGCTAAAAAAACAACTTACACAAGGTAAGTATGATTTCGCTGAGTTACAGCAAAATGCGATGGAAAAACTAACACTTGCTGGTTTTAAGCCAGAGTATGTTGAAATTAGACGTTCTGAAGATTTAGAACTCGCTACAAAGCATGATAATAAACTTAGAATTCTGGCAGCTGCTTATCTAGGCAAAGCGCGATTGATTGATAATATCGCCTGCAATCTTGCTTGATGAAGGCTAAAAAGCGATAATATCGCATTAGCTACTTTACTGATCGTCGGATATGCAACTGACTTTATTAAAAACAAAATTACATCGTGCCTGTGTGACTCACTCTGAACTGGAATATGAAGGTTCGTGTGCGATAGATGGCAAATTGTTGGAAGCCGCAGGCATCCACGAATACGAACAAATTCAAATCTATAATATTGCCAATGGTGAACGTTTTACCACTTACGCGATTCGAGCTGAAGATGGTTCAAATATCATTTCAGTCAATGGTGCGGCGGCACATAAAGCCTCGCCAGGAGATCGCATTATCATTTGTGCCTACACGAGTATGGATGAAAAAGAAGTGGCGAAGTTCAAACCTACGCTCGTTTATTTAGATGAAAATAACGACATTATCCGTATGGGTAACTCTATTCCTGTGCAAGCAGCCTAAACCTTAGTTTTATCTGAGAACAGTCATTATGGAACGTATGTTTGAAAACGCGTTGTGGGGAAGTCGTTTTGTTGTTGTTGTTGCCGTAGTTGCGAGTTTAGTAACGGCCTTTGCCATGTTTTATATGGCCTCAGTGGATGCCTTTTTCTTGGTTACTCACTTAGGTGAATATATGTCACCTGATCTAGTGGGTGAGGCTCGAAAAGACTTTAGGGCTGAAAGTGTCACTCATGTCGTAGAAATCATTGACGGTTATTTACTGGCAACGGTGTTACTGATATTTTCTTTGGGTTTATATGAGTTATTCATAAGCAAAATTGAACAAGCGGAATCGTCAGAAACGCCTTCTGTTTTAGCTATTCACAGTTTGGATGATTTAAAAACACGTCTAGGCCGTGTGATTATCATGATATTAATTGTGAACTTTTTTGAGCATGCTATTACGATGGAGTTCCATGGTCCATTAGACTTGCTGGCCCTTGCTGGCGGTATTGCTCTAATTGGTCTGACTTTATATCTTACCCACGTAGAAGATCACTAAGTTATAGCATGTGACAACGCTTTAACTTTTTCCCACTGCCACAAAAACAGGCTTCATTTCTACTGAGTTTAATCGGTTCCAAAATATCTCCGTCAGTGTAATACCACTGCTCATCTTCTTGAATAAACCGTGATTGCTCATGCAGTTGACCGATGGGGTTGTCTCGGTAAAAAGCAATAAACTCTACAGTTGCAGTCTTAGCCGAAGGCTTATGGCTGATGATTTTAAGACCTAACCACTGGGTTTGTTCAATGGTTTTCGCCAAGGTTTGTTCATCGTCTTTTTGACGAGCGTTAGGGTGCAATGTACTAATTAGATACGCTGTTTCACCTAGATAAAAAGCACTATAACGTGAACACATTAATTGTTCAGCGCTACTCGCTGTTAATTTCCCCTCATGTAAGGGCTGGCAACATGCTGAGTATGACAAACCACTGATGCAAGGGCATAACTGAGGGTTTTCTGACATAAGGTTACTTGTAATCTTCGAAGTCTATTTTCATTAGTTCGGGGTGTAAAAATGAATACGTTAATGTTTGTTTCACTTTCATATTATTGATGATTTTATACTGTTGCTCTTTGACATCTAAAAATTCAGGTGAAGCTAAGCCTAAAAGTTGTCTTGCATAGGTATAAAATTCACGTTTAGTTGGATGGCTATCAGCACAAGCATTAAAGGTTTCCCCCCATGCTTGTTGTAGAATAATTGCTTCTATGATGCCGATGCAATCATCTCTATGAATCAAGTTTACCGGGGCATCTGGCTGAGGAATATTTTTACCATTTTTAAAGAAGCGACCAGGATGACGCTCAAATCCTATTAGCCCTGCAAGGCGTACTATTGTTGTTTGAAAGTGCGTGTTGTTTCTAAACAGGTTTTCAATGTGAAAGAGGGGGCTTATCGCTGACTCAGCACCATCTGTTTCTGCAACGTTGCTGTTGGTGTTCTGATAGACCGAAGTAGAACTAATAAAGATGACTTTCTTCACTGCAGATTGTTCTATTTCGGCTATCAAATTGATAAAGCAATCACTGTTTTTTGACGTGATATTGATGATTAAGATAGGGGCATCAAGAAATGACTTAATCGTATCAGTAAGTTGATCAATATCAATAATAAACGGCAGGATACCTTTTGCCTTAAGTTCAACCAAGCGATGAACAGAACGAGTGGAAATTTTTATATTAAATCCGGTAGTAGAAAGGTGTTGTGCCAAGGGATGGCCAAGCCAACCACTGCCGATGATACTGATGTTGTTATCGTAATTTCCAATCATAAATATGGCTTACATGCTGATAGTATTTACTGGGTATATTTATTGTTTTTTGTAGTCAGAATAAATAAATCTTCGACTTTCTTTCTTGCCCAGGGTGTTTTGCGTAAAAACTTGAGGCTAGATTTAACCGATGGGTCAAGAGTGAAACAGTTGATTTGAACTCGTTGACCAAGTTGCTCCCAGCCATAGTGCTCAACCAATTTGTTAATGATCTGCTCTAAAGTGAAACCATGCAGCGGATTGTTTTGTTGTTCACTCATAGTATAGATATGTGTCTTTCATTTTTGGTAAGAAGCTGTCTATTCTACTATGGACGCAGCCGTGTTACAGCAGGTGGATAAACAAGATTTATTTTTTACCTAAGGTATAGAGGATATTCAACTCTAACCAAACACCTTCATCTGTTGCGAGTTCATCCACTTCTGCTAAATGTTCTTGTTTGAACTTAATAAGATCATCAGCAGAAAGTTGGCTAACCAGGCCTCTGAAACCGGCATTCCAAATCATATACCACCAATCAGTCGCATCTCGGAAATGATAACCATGATCGATCTGCTGACAACTCACATCTTTTAGACCGGCATCATTAAACAGTGCTACACATTGTTCAGTCGTAGCCACTCGCTTCCAAGCCAGACTTGGTATTTCGATACCATAAGTTTCTAGCCGATCTAGGAATAAAGTGACAAGTGGTGAAAATGCAGTATCAAAGAATGTGCTGGTAATGATTTTCCCACCATCTTTAACTTTACTCGCAATATGTTTTAACTGTGTTTCCATGTCTTCAACAAAGAAAATGCTAAATGCACTGACAGCAGCATCAAAATGATCGGCTGGAAAATCAAGTTTTGTCATATCCATCTCGGTCAAGGTGATGTTGCTGGCATTTTCTTCCGCAGTTTTACGTGCTGCTTGGACTAACATGGCATCAGATAGATCAATACCGGTAACATGTCCGCTTGGCAGTTGTTTGGCTGCTTCTATTGCTACCCAGCCAGTACCTGTGGCCACATCGAGTATATGTTCATCACCGTGAAGGGCCAATAAAGAAACAGCATGTGCCGCACATGCTGGGAAAAAGCGTGTTGGCCTACCATCATACCCATCAGCAACAGCGTTAAAGGTAGATTTAAAATACTCTTTTAATTGAGCGTCATCCATTTTTTGTCTCTTAAGGGATTAATGAATATACAAGTGCATCAGTAGGCTGGTTGTTATGAATCAAACGGTTTCGGGCTAGACATTCAAATTTAGCCCCTGATTTCTCAGCAAGTCGTCGACTAATATGATTTTCTTCCATAATAAGAATTTCCAAGCGAGTCAGTTCAAGTGTTTGGAAGCCAAATGTTTTGATAAGTTCGATAGCAGCGAATGCAATTCCTTGATTTTGTCGTGACTCCCGTACCCAATAGCCGATGTTACCAATCATATCCATACGGTTAATTCGATTTATAGATATGCCACCGACAAGTTGTCCCGTTTCAGAGATGAAAATTCCGAGGTCATAAGCAGTCTTATGGTCAATATTATGTTGGCAATACTTAAACCAAAAGCGCGCTTCATCCAGTGAATATTCAGGTACACACCATGGCATCCACTGACCAACGGTATCAACACTTTCTCTCACAGCGGTAATAAAATCATCCAGATGTATTTCGTCAAAAGCTTTGATAGTGATAAATGAGTTTTTTATGATTTCCATTCAAATTTCAGAGGTGTAGATTAATAAATTAAGTTGTTTGTCTGACGAGACTTTTTGAGCCTGGCCATGATTTATATTGGGGCAAATCGTCAGTGATTTCATGCCATGTTGCTTTAGAATCAACAAAGATATGCGCTTGAGGCTGTCCTGGATTGCCTTCAAGACCACCAATAGGCACGCCAATAACATCCGGTTGATCTTCATAAGTACTGATGAGTGCTGAGCCACAATTAGAACAGAAGTACTTAGTGACATTCTCGGAAGAGTTGTAGGAAGATAGCTGGTTTACGCCATTGAGCCATTTAAACTGGTTTTTATTTATCGAACCGCGTGTTCGATAAGCGGCGCCATGCCAACGACGACACTTGGAACAATGGCAGTTAAAAATGAGGCCAAATTCACCTGTGATTTCATAGGTAATTTGTTCACATAAACATTTTCCTATATATGACTTCAAACTTACCTTTCCCTTAGATATAAATCAATAAAATGGCTGTGATGAAGCTGATTTAATCACGTGTGATGTTTACAGTGAAATGATTAAACTGCTCAGTAATATAAACAAGTAAAGAGTATATAAAAAGTGCGATACCCAACATTTCTAAGAGTTCTTCAGTCGTTGTGATAAGTGAGTAAACAAGGTTGTTAAGGCCATGGCTTTCAGCTCGGAGCCCCCCGATTAACTCAAAACCTATCGCTCCAGAGATATAAATTGTTCCAGATAGTAAAAATAAAACCATACTTTTTTTAGGCAGGTTTTGTAGGAATCGAAAATAAAAGGCTAAAAAGAGAACAAGTAGTGCGCTATAAGGTATAACCCAAGCGAAGTACAGCACACCCGATGTATTCAATGATTCCCTAACTGGTCTGATTAAATTTTCGTGGAGTGTAGCAAACTCATCTAGTGAGAGGAACATAAAAATGATGGCTAAGACCAACCAAAGGAAATAAGACTCAGTTTGTTGTTTATGTTGGAAAGTAATCAGTAACAGTAACCCTGAACTTAGTAGGAGTGTGACAGATGAATAAAGAGTAGGGATATTTTGTTCAGCATCAAAGTTAAATAAAGGATACAAGCCATAGATATGGCCGTGATCAAGGTAAAACTTAAAGAAAATACCAATCAAATTGGCAAGCAAAAGAAAGCTAATTATCACTATTAATGTTTTAAGAATTGATTTTGGTGTGCTGTAAATATCCAACCGAACGTCTCCATTATTGATGTGTTGCTGTCCATATAATACTTATAGGGTATGGTTTATGCTGTCTGTTTTGTGATTAAGAGTTTATACCACTTGAACGCTCTTAATAGCACTAAGCTCACAACGGCTAAAGCAAAGGGCCAAAAAAAGACATGTTCGAGTTTACCTAAATAGGTCATGGTAAAGATAGCTAATAAAAAGTAACCACCAGCAGTATGCAAACTAGACCATAGTTTTCGACCTAAAAGCTTTACCGCAGTATTATTTGAAGACACGGTCATTAAGGCTGTTAATGAAAATGCTGCAATACCCATATAAATAACATCGGCGGTGATATCTGAAAGAAAAGGTTCGGGGTAAAGCCGTGCAAGCAACAGAATCAGAGATGCATGAGTGAGAAACGCAATCCCAAATGATATGCCAAGATAACGTCGGTTTCTGAGTAACCATGCAGAAAAAATGCTCTGAAAAAGCAGATGGATGGCTGATGCACCAAAGCTTAAAAAGAAAAAGACAAAGGCGATGTCAA
>ENA-OSET01004191-OSET01004191.1-sediment-metagenome-genome-assembly--contig:-NODE-4191-length-12885-cov-2.800203_pt1 | contig 12885 bp, 9 predicted proteins | sample MGYA00237882_ERZ534229 | MGnify/ENA primary metagenome ERZ534229 (study PRJEB26408, sample SAMN06266212) | sediment metagenome | isolation source: Hudson Canyon methane seep mesocosm | place: USA:Hudson...
GCGTTATACGAATTATATTCACCTCAATTGGTAAACGCCCAGGAAGAATTGCTTATTGCGCTAAACAGAAATAATGCCCGCTTAGTTCGGGCTGCTGAAGATCGACTGAAAGCCCTGCATGTTAGCACTGCGCTTATTACACAGCTAAAAAAAGAAAAGAAGGTGAAATCGCGTATGACATTCTACGCACTTCAGACAGGCGTTGTTGATAATCTGAATATTCGTGAAGGTTTTTTTGTGAAGCCGGGCACTACGCTGATGTCAGTGGCTAATCTGGATGATGTGTGGGTAGAGGCTGAAGTATTTGAGCGGCAGGCAGCCTTAGTAGCGTTGGGGTTGCCTGTTACCATGACTCTTGATTATTTGCCTGGGGAAAAGTGGAGCGGAAAAGTAGATTATGTCTACCCAAGTCTTGATCCGAAGACACGCACAGCGCGTGTGCGTTTACGCTTTAAGAACCGTGAGGGTTTACTCAAGCCCAATATGTTTGCGCAAGTGTCTATACATGTCACATCTGATCAGGAAATGCTTTTGGTTCCGCGAGAATCGATCATTCGCACAGGAAAGCAGAACAGAGTGGTTTTGAATCTAGGAGAGGGGCGGTTTAAATCAATAGAAGTTGAATTGGGACGAATGGGAGAAGAATACGTTGAGGTGGTCTCGGGATTGATGCCTGGGGAAAGTGTTGTGAGCTCGGCACAATTCCTAATCGATTCTGAGTCTAGTAAAGACTCAGACTTTAAACGGCAACACCACGGTGAACAGGTGACTGGAGGTGACCATGATTGAGTCAATCATTCGCTGGTCGATAGGCAATCGCTTATTCGTATTGTTGGCGACGTTTGTCTTGGTGGGGTTGGGAATCTATTCAGTAAAACAATCACCGGTTGATGCAATTCCTGATCTTTCTGATGTGCAAGTGATTATCAAAACAAGCTTCCCCGCGCAGGCGCCTCAGGTAGTTGAAGATCAAGTCACGTACCCCTTAACAACCGCTATGTTATCCGTTCCTGGTGCTGTGACGGTCAGGGGGTATTCCTTTTTTGGGGACTCCTATGTTTATGTCATTTTTGAAGAGGATACCGACCTGTATTGGGCCCGCTCTCGTGTATTGGAATATTTGAGCCAGGTGGCTGCCTCTCTACCAGCAAATGCTAAACCCCAGCTTGGACCGGATGCCACCGGTGTTGGCTGGGTGTATCTGTATGCTTTGGTAGATCGAACCGGACAGTTGGATATTAGTCAGTTACGCTCTCTTCAAGATTGGTTCTTGAAATACGAATTGCAAACCGTGCCGGGTGTTTCTGAGGTGGCTGCGATCGGGGGAATGGTCAAACAATACCAGGTCACAGTCAGTCCGGAGAAATTACGGGCTTTTGATATACCCTTGTCGCATATTCAAATGGCCATTAAGCGCGCCAATCAGGAAGTCGGCGCGTCAGTGGTAGAAATGGCCGAAGCTGAGTATATGGTACGTGCTTCAGGTTATATTCAAAACGAAAAAGACTTGGCTCATATTCCTTTAGGTATTAACAAAAACGGCACACCGCTGCTGCTTAAAGATGTTGCAGACATTAATATTGGCCCACAAATGCGCAGGGGGATTGCTGAACTCAATGGAGAAGGTGAAACCGTAGGCGGTGTGGTTGTTATGCGTTTTGGGGAAAACGCACAAACTACCATAGACGGCGTTAAGAGAAAACTGGAAGAGCTCAAGCAGGGTTTGCCAGAGGGTGTGGAGGTTGTCACCGTTTATGATCGCTCGGGTTTAATCGAGCGGGCGGTTAAAAACCTTTGGAGCAAGTTGCTAGAGGAATTCATTGTAGTCGCGTTGGTCTGCATGATTTTTCTGTTCCATGTGCGGTCTTCCCTGGTGGCGATCTTTAGTTTGCCGGTTGGCATATTGACTGCCTTTATCTTTATGCACGCTCAAGGGATTAACGCCAATATTATGTCCCTGGGTGGAATAGCGATTGCGATTGGAGCCATGATTGATGGTGCCATTGTGATGATTGAAAACATGCACAAACATATGGAGAAAACGCCGCTCACATCTGAAAATCGATGGAAAGTAGTGGCCGACTCTGCGGTTGAAGTAGGGCCGGCATTATTTTTTAGTCTGCTTATTATCACTGTCAGCTTTGTCCCGGTTTTTACGCTGGAAGCTCAAGAGGGGCGAATGTTCTCGCCCTTGGCCTTTACAAAAACTTATGCGATGGCCGCGTCCGCAGCGCTTGCGATTACCCTGGTGCCTGTGTTGATGGGATATTTCATACGGGGAAGAGTGTTACCCGAACATAAAAATCCTGTGAGCCGGTTTCTTATCGGGGTTTATATGCCTGTATTGAAAATAGTGCTAGCCAAACCAAAAACAACCATAGTGTTGGCACTGTTGCTTCTGCTGACCAGCCTTTGGCCGCTTAGAAATATCGGAAGTGAATTCATCCCGCCGTTGGATGAAGGCGACTTGATGTACATGCCAACAACATATCCCGGCATATCAATTGGCAAGGCGCGGGAGATCCTGCAGCAAACCGACAAACTCATTCGAACGATCCCCGAAGTGAAAACCGTGTTTGGAAAAATAGGTCGAGCTGAAACAGCCACCGACCCGGCGCCGCTGACAATGATCGAAACCTTCATACAGTTTAAAAGCCCCGAAGAGTGGAGGCCGGGTGTAGACAGAGAGTCTTTACAGGAAGAAATGAACACCCTGTTAACCATTCCCGGTTTAACCAATTCGTGGGTAATGCCAATCAAAACCAGAATAGACATGTTGGCAACCGGCATCAAAACGCCCGTAGGAATTAAAATTGCAGGCGCAGACCTCGATGTTATCCAGGGTATCGGCCTGCAACTAGAATCGATATTGGCCGATGTGCCGGGAACGGCATCTGTGTATTCAGAGCGGGTAGCGGGCGGTCGTTATATCAAAGTAGATATCGATCGAGAGAAAGCATCGCGATTTGGCTTAAATATAGCCGATGTCCAACAGGTAATTTCATCCGCTATCGGCGGAATGAATGTGACTCAGACTGTAGAGGGTTTAGAGCGATATCCGGTCAACGTGCGATATCCCCAATCCTATCGCAACTCACCGGAGCAGCTGAGTTTATTGCCCATCGTCACACCCGGAGGCCAGCGTATCGCCCTCGGTGATGTCGCACATGTTTTCATCGAAGATGGACCCCCGGGAATCAAAAGTGAAAACTCACGCATTAACGGGTGGACCTTTGTAGACATCGAAGACGTCGATATTGGCACCTACGTAGATCTTGCTATGAAAACGGTAAAGGAAGAACTCGACCTTCCCGTAGGTTATTCAATAGCCTGGTCCGGTCAATACGAATACATGCAGAGAGCTAAAGCAAAATTAATGGTAGTCGTGCCCTTAACCTTAGCCATTATAGCGATCCTTCTTTATATCAACTTCCGCAACGTAGGCGAGGTGGCGCTATTAATGGGGACCCTTCCATTAGCCCTGATCGGCAGCATTTGGCTTATGTACTTTCAAGGTTTCAACTTCTCGATTGCGGTGGGTGTCGGTTTTATCGCGCTGGCGGGTGTTGCCATAGAAATCAGTGTCATTATGCTGCTTTACCTGAATCAGGCCTGGCGAGATATTTCGCTTGAGCGAGAAACCGACAATCAACCTTTAACTAAACAAGACCTGGAAAAGGCGCTGCTTACAGGAGCAGGCATGCGGGTCCGCCCTGTCATGATGACAGCCGCTGCAGTCATAGTGGGTTTGTTGCCGATACTCTTTGGTACAGGGACAGGGTCTGAAGTGATGAGCAGAATAGCGGCCCCAATGGTGGGCGGCATGATAAGCGCCGTTTTATTAACCCTATTGGTATTACCCGCCGTTTATTATCTATGGAAAAAATCTCACGTGATCGAATAAGAGGTATAAACCGAAGGCCGGGGGAGGGCGATACCTGCCCTCGGTCAGTTGCCCACTAACATCTCTTCAAAGCATTAAGAAACTGATCTGCAGCAAGCAATTGTTTAATGGAACTAAGCAAGGTGAAATACTGGCGGGCAGCAGACGCTTCAAAATTCATTGATTGCGGATTCATAAATCCATGTAAGTAATCTGTCTTGTGGCACTTCACCTGAGCCTTAGAAGACAGGCGGTCAATCACGGGATCCAATTCGAAGTGTTCCTCCCGTGCCGGAAAGATTAGGCTTGAAGGGCAGGCGGGATCAATATCGAGGTGGTGCCTGATCTGAGTTGGATAAAAACCCACAAAATGCTGAATCAGATTACCGGAGTCGCCGGCCAAAACACGCCACCCAGCGCTAGCACCGACACTGAATCCAATCAGTATGGTGGCTTGGTCCGCTTGTAATAGTCGTGCTTCAATTCTTGAATAGAACCCATCGTGCCCGCAGTCGCCTATAAACTGATCATAGGCGTCTTGCTCACATTCAAACTTCTGCTCAACGCCATCGTAGGGATCAACTATCGACACCTCAGTATCAGCGTTCTTCAGGTCTTCAGCTAAACTTTCCACGGCTGGATTAATACCAAAGATTTCAGTCGCAATAATAACGTGCATCTTACATCCATAGTTTTCAATGAAATTCAGGCGAAACAACGTTACCCGAAGCGTTGCGGAATAACAAATTTATGCCTCTCCTTTAGTAAATAGGGCACAATACACCTGTCGGAACAGGAGAGATAATGACAAAGCTTACGACGCGGGCAAGTTCCATCAATCGAGCACTGGATCAAATCGGAGACAAGTGGTGCCTGTTGATTATTCAAGAGGTGTTTTGGGGCATAAGCACATTTGGCGAGATGAAGGCGGCAACCGGCGTGTCTAAAGGCGTGCTATCGGATCGTTTGAAATGGTTGGTTTCCATTGATTGTCTGCACAAAGAGCAGGCTACGGCGTCTACTCGCCGCCCGGGTTATTACCTGACTGAGAAGTCAGCTGAGCTCTACGCCAGCGCAATGATGGCCGTCACCTGGGAGCGAAAGTATTTCAGCACGCCCGCGCTCGATGCGGTAACGCTCGTGCATCAGCGCTGTGGTCAGGCTTTTAAGCCGCAAATGCACTGCGGTAGTTGCGATGAGGCAATTAAAGTTTGGGATGTCAGTTACAAACCGGGCCCCGGAGCCCGTCAGGACGAGCGTGATAAAAAGGTTCGAAGGCGTTCTTCTATTTCGCTCGAACACGTTCCCAGTCAACGCAGTCTCTATAAAAATTTAATCAATATCGTGGGTGATCGATGGACGTCTAACTTAATCTCTTTGTCTTTTCATGGCTTGAAGCGCTTTGACGAAATTAATAAAGAGCTGCCGGTGGCGACCAATATCCTGGCAGATCGCCTTAAGTTTCTGGTGAATGAGGGGATCTTCGAACCGAAGCCATACCAAGAGCGACCTGTGCGTTATGAATATCATTTGAGCGACAAGGGTAAAGATCTATTCCCCTGGTTTCTTACTCTCCTGCAGTGGGGCGATAAGTGGTGTGACAGTGACGGCAACGGAAAACCCATGAAGCTGACCCACACCAAATGCAACAAAGGTTTGGTGGGGCTGGTGCAGTGCAGTGAATGTGGGGAAACCCTTGACCCCAGAGAAGTGAGTTTTGATTTTGGTGACTAGCCGTCGAGTGAGAGCTTAATGAGCGCCAGCATCCCCTGTCTATAGTCGAGCGGCATTGGCTATAGCCCTGGCCACAATCCGATCCTTGGAATCTTTTATAATACCCTCTGTGGCAAATAGCCGACGCCCGGCGTGATCAACGTTTGCATGGATTGTGAGTTGTTCGGAGGAGTCTCTGACTGCACGAATAAATTTGACAGTTAAGTCCGTCATGGTATGGGACTCGCCCGCTTCCAGTGTGGTGAGCACTGCAGCACCCATGGCGGTATCTAACAGGGAAGCTATTATCCCGCCGTGCAGCGAACCGATCAGATTAGTATGACGCTCCTTAGGGGTATAGCGATAGATAACCGAACCGGGTGCATAGTCAAGAATGGTGTAGTCCAAATTTCCCGCCATGCCCGAGCGTTCGGTTTCCTCCGCAAGGTGTTTCATACGCGCCATGCCGCTGAGGTTTTTGATTTTCTCAGAAACATTTATCAATTCACTCATGTGTGTGCAATGCCTTCTCTAATGGAGGAAGACATTAACACCCGACGATAAAAGAATTGCAAGTCGTTGCACTACCTCCCAGATTAAACGTGGCCATATTTTTTGCCCCCTTAATCTGACAGTCGCCCGATTTCCCTGTGACTTGTTTGGCACAATCTAACAACATGCGTACACCCGTCGCGCCTACCGGGTGGCCAAGCCCGATGAGACCGCCGCTGGGATTTATCGGAAAGTCTCCATCAAGAGTAATGCGGCCTCCTTCAATCGCTTTCCAAGCTTCACCCGGCGCGGTTAAACCAATGTGGTCTATAGCCATATATTCCGTAATGGAAAAACAATCGTGGGTTTCAAGGCCGTCTAACTGAGAAACGTCGTTGAACCCAGCGCGTGTCAGCGTGTCTTTCATGAGTTGATTCACGTGGGGAAACAAAAATTGCTGCCCCTTGCTCATGTCTAGCTTGGTCTGCAGTGCAATAGGTGCAGAGCGGTGTCCCCAGCCTTTAATCTGTGGAATGTGCTCGAGGCGGATATTCTGTTGTTTTGCATAAATCTTCGCTGTGGCTTCATTGGCCAGAAAGATGCAAGCCGCTCCGTCAGTAATTTGTCCGCAATCCTGTCTGCGAATGCGACCTTCAATAACCGGGTTGAATTGATTGCTGTCTGTAAAACTCTGTTTGTCAAACTTCCAGTGGCGGGTTTGAGCATTGGGGTTGTTACGAGCGTTGGTGTAGTTTATTTCTGAAATCATTGAGAGGTGATCGCAGTTGATGCCGTGACGAGAGTCGTATTCATCAATGATCTGGTTAAACATGTAGGGCCAAGGGTAGGTGCAGTCGGTCGCTTCAACGCCACGCCAGGTTGCGGCACCTAAATGATCTGCGCCTGTTTTGCCGTCAACATTTCGCATGTATTCCAGGCCTACAACACAGGCCAGACCATAATGCCCCGCCTCAATATCCCGCATGGCTGACAGAATTGCGATTGAGCCCGAGGCACAGGCCGCTTCATGCCTGCTAGTTGGAATGCTAGCGAGTTCTGGGTAAGCCTGCCCAAAAAAACCGTTGATTAAGCCTTGGCCCGTAAATAAATCGGCTACAAAGTTGCCGACATGCCCCACCTCTATTTGATCTGGCGATAAACCGCTGCTTTTGAGTGCATCACCCAAAACAGTTTTGAACATATCAAATAAACCCAGCCCTTCCCGCGACCAATTTCGTTGGAAGTCTGTCTGGCTGCCTCCCAGAATATATATCGGATGATTTGTCGACATAGCGAATAATTACCTTTAGTTGTCTGAGGCGTGAAGTTCGTTGGCGCTAGCCCAGGTCGCGTGCACACCACTGCAAATACGGTGGGGCAAAATAACGCGGCATACGGGCCCGTCGTCAACCTTGGCCGCATCAACCATTATAAATTCGGATCTATTTTCTTTCAGGTCGGTGACGATACTCACAAGGTAGCCATCATCTTCATGCTGGCAGTTCGTTCTGGGGGCAAAACTCGCCTCGCTGCCAAATCGTTGATCGCCAAAGCGATATTCTTGTGTCTCGCCGGTGTCCAGGTCATATTTTAGTAGACCATCAAAAGTGAAGTAGTCTGGGGTGGGAATCGCATTGTAAATATAGCGATACTTGATGCCATTGTAGAGTGGGTTGATGGTCCCAAACTCCAAGGTTCGATCATCCAAGCGCTGCTCTACTGTTTGGCCTGTCTTCAAATTAAAGCGCCAGCGATGTAGGCGTGGTTTCATGAGGCCTTGTGACAAGTAAGCCATCATGCGTTCGAGCCCTGGGGGGGCGCTCTCGTGCCGACCGGGTTTCGGGCATTCCTGATAATAACCATCCAGCACTACTTCATCGCCTTCTTCGTAGGCATTGGTCCAGTGCAATACGTAGGTTGGGTCAGCTTCAAACCACTGTATGTCTTCGCTATTGCCGTAACGGGGAATAATGGCAAATCGAGAGCGCATCTCTGGATGAAAATCTACCACGTGCATATCTCGTTCAAGCAGCTCTTCCGACCAGAACAAAGGCATGTCATTTAAAATGGAATAATTTTTGGTGAAAGCCATGTCGTGAGGCAAGCGTGGTCCGGGGAGCGGAATGGGAGTGTAGTGTTTGAGTTTGTTGTCTGAGTCCACCACGCCATAGTGCATATAGGGTGCGTGCTTGGAATAATTGAAAAACAGTAACTCTCCCGTAGCGAGGTCTACCTTGGGGTGGGCTGAAATCCCATCAATAGGCACCCAACCTTCCGTGCCATGCTGTTCCAGTGTGACGGGATCCAGGCGGTAGCCCTCAGCAGATTGATAAAAAGTAGAAAGGGCCTTTCCCGCGTGAACCACAACATCCGTTGAGGAAGAATCTTTGAGCGCTTCTTGAGCCCCCCACCCCGGCCGCGTCGACTTGGAAGGGTGTTCCATCAGACCAGCCCAAAGTGATTGATTCGACTCTTGCTCGGCTTGAAACGCTTTTGTGCGCACAAATCGATTTCGGTAAGAAACCTTACCTTCTTTGACGTTGACACTGTGAATCATTCCATCTCCATCAAAGGGGTGGAATCGACCGATAGGTTCATGAATTTGATTCTCAGTGTTGCGCAAATAAACACCTGAGACATCCGTTGGAATAGTGCCAATAACCTCCATATTATCGGCGTTGAACTCTTTATAGTTGGGAGTCCATGCACCATTAAGGTAGGGGTGATCACTTTCTTTCAGTGTGGGTGTAAATTCGTTGACTAATTCTATCGTCATATTGCTTTCTCTATTTTTGTCTTTTTAGTGTGATTGCACACAAGGCCTTGAAAACACTTTCTTTTCGCGGAACAGTTGCGCCCGCTAAATCCGTTCAATCAATATCGCACTGCCCAAACCCGCCGCACCGCTCGCCGACACAACGCCTCGTTTCAAATCCCGTCTTTCAAGCTCGTCAAGCAATGTGCCTGTCATAATAGCGCCGGTTGCACCAAGAGGGTGCCCCAGTGCTATGCAGCCGCCGTTGACGTTGAGTTTGTCGTCGGGAATTTGTAACTCCTTTTGGCACTTCACAATAGTTGCGGCAAACGCTTCGTGAATCTCAAAAAGGTCGATGTCCGCGACACTCATGTTCTCTTTCAGCAATATTTTTTGTGTTGCGTTAATACAGCCACTCACCACTTCTTGAATGTTGGCATTGGCTGTTGCCATTGCCCGTATTCGTGCTCTGGGCTGATGTCCCAGCTGTTCTCCAGCTCTGTGAGATCCGACCAGGAGAAGTGAAGCTCCGTCGGCCATTGCTGGTGAGTTTCCTGCGGTGTGTATGTGGGATATCTCGCTTAAGTCGGGATACTGTTTCAGAAATGTCTGGTCAATGCCTGATTTTCCCAGTGTTTCAAAAGCGGGTGCTAGCTTTGATAATGAGTCTAAAGACGTTTGCGGACGAATATTTTCATCGTGTGAAAGGTGGGTGCCGAATTGATCCGTTGCAACGGGAATGATTGACTTAAAATGTGCTTGTTCACTGGCCTGAGATGCCTTTCTCTGGCTGTCAAATGCGACCTTATCCGCTTCCTCGCGTGTGACCTTGTAAAGTGAGGCTATAAGGTCAGCGCCACTACCCATCAGGTGCATGCCAAGCCTCTTGGCGAGCTCTTTATCCAGGAAAGCGGCGGGTTTGTCAGACAGCATCGCAACCCTAGACATCATTTCAATACCACCGGCAACGAATAGCTCCCCTTCACCAGCAATCACTTTAAGTGCTGCAATTTGTATTGCGTCAATTCCCGATGAGCAAAATCGATTCACAGTCATTCCGGGTATTTGGCTGGGCCACCCTGCATATAGAGTAGAGGTTTTAGCAATATTGGCAGCCTGTTCTCCTGACTGAGTCACACAACCAAGAATGACGTCTTCCACAAATGCGGGGTCGAGGCCTGTTCGCTGCTCAAGAGCCTTATACAGTAGGGCCAGCAGTGCCAGGGGGCTGTGATCATGCAGGCCGCCGTCCGGGCGTGCTTTGCCTCTGGGAGTGCGGATAGCGTCGTAGATATAAGCTTCTGTCATTCTGGGCCCGGGTTGGTAGAGATGTGTGACTTTCATTAATAGACTACCAAATGAAAAGCGGGTTCACAAGGCATGCCTTCTTGCTTGTTTTGTGGATGGTCCACCGTCTAGTCGTGCTTGCGCAATGGCTTATGCTATACGGGAATTACTAGATTCTTTCTTTGGATGAATGATTCTATAGCTGCAGGCGTGATTTGTTACAGTCCCTTACTCGCCGAATAGTGGACGAACGTTCATCAATCGTTCGTTTCTTGTCTACGAGGCGGAAAAGTGAAGTGCCCATATATAGAGGCTTCTAGAGTGTTTTTTTTTGTGATCAAATTAAAATCCGTTTTTCAAATTTTTTTTGTGGCCACTTGTCTATGTAAAATTTCTGTCGAAATATATTCTAGTCCCTTTGTAACGTTTATATCGATTTTACATGTTCATTTGCTTGTCATATATTGAATTCCATTCAAGGATGATCTGATTGTAATTAGTGTAAGTGGAATTTTTCCGAAGGCCTTGAAGCGATAAGAGATTATCAATCAAATATATGGAAATGAGTATTTTGAAAGTAGAAGCAAACCTCCTGTATAAAACGTTGACACTGGGGGAAGCAGGCTTTCCGGCGATGAGAGAGATGCTCAGTTATCTCGATTCAATGGAAACCATTTTTATAGTGCTTAATGCCGATCACCAAGTGGCTTATATCAATCAGTCTGGATGCAAAATTCTAAAGTCGGGTTATGAAAGCATTGTAGGAAAAGCGTGGTTTGACAGTTTTGTTCCTGAAAATATAAGGGAAGATAGCAGAGAGAAATTCGAGAGTGCGGTTGCGGGGGGTACTATTGGTAACCATACCCATTATAATCCATTGTTGGCTTCAGACGGCATCGAGGTTAACTTTCGGTGGGACAGCTCACTAATAAAGTGTGATGTCTCAGGTCAAGTGAATGGTACGTTTTTTTCGGGAAAAGACGTTCAGGGAGCGGGCCAGATATTTCAGGACATTGTAATGTACTCCGGGTCCAGAGAAGTAATGGTGGGCGGGAATAAAGTCGACTTATCCCCCTCTGAGTTTTCTTTGTTAGAGCTATTGGCCAGTAGGGCGGGTCAGGTTATTCACCGAGATCACCTGAACATTGCCTTGAGAGGGTTTCCATTTGGTGCTGGCGATCGCTCTCTCGATATGAGAATTTCAGCCTTAAGAAAAGCACTTAATGATAGAAAGCCGCCTTATAAATATATTAAAACTATTCGTTCAAAAGGTTATCTACTAGTCTCTTAAACATCATTGTTTCATCAGGGTAGCGGCGTCTTTCTTCTCAATATCAACTACACCGAATCTAAAACGAGTGGCAGTTATCCCATTTCTCAGCCGAAGACCTTCGGTCGGCGCCTGAACGCCTGTCTACCTGGAATCGAATAGTGCTGCGACGGTCCTTTAGCAGTCGTCGGTCGCCCCCTTTGTTTGAACGCGAGTCGACCTGAAACTTGGCCTTTCCACAAGGGCCGGAATCAGTTTGTTTTTCATCGTCCACCGCTTCCAATGTGAGCTCTGTAGGTTCTTTATCTTCCATCGTATAGTCCACCAGTTTGTGCCTATGTCTTAAGTCTAGCAGTCGATGGTCCCGTTGTAGCGAGGCTGGTGTAACTTTGTGAGCATAGGTTTTCTGTTTTATAGAACAGAATAGGATAAAAAGCGTGTTTTAAAGAATCTTGAGGCCTTCGGGCGAGGTGCAAGTTCAGAGGAACAACTGATCAAACACTTGGCAGGGTGATCATAACCTGACAACCTCCCTCAGGATGGTTGCTAATGTCTAGTGAGCCCAGGTGTTTATCAATAATCTGTTGACACAATACCAAGCCAATGCCCGATCCTTCGGGTTTGGTAGAATAGAAAGGTACAAAAAGATTGGCTTGTTCACTAATGCCGGGCCCACTGTCAATAATGCTGAACCACTGAGAGCGGTTCTTTTCACCCCATGATAGGGTAACGGGAGGGCCGGCTTCGATTGCATTTTTTAGCAAGTTGATCAACAGCTGTTCGAACATGGCCTTGTCCGCAAATAATTCTAAGTTTTCTTCATTCTGTGGATTGATGTGAATGTAGCTTGGGTTCTCCTGCATTATCCCAATAGAGGCGATAAAACTGCGAATGGAAAATAACTGTTTATTGGGTTCCGGTAAATGGGCGACTTTGGTATAGCGCTTGATAAAGTCTGTAAGATTGCGGGCTCGCTCGTCGATGACTGTCAAACCCTCACCAACATCCTCTTTCCAATCCTTCGCCAGAGGGTTCTGATCGACTAACTCTCTGAGTGATTGGCTGATGGAGCTGATGGGATACAGTGAGTTGTTGACTTCATGACTGATCACCCGGATCAGATTTTTCCATGCTTTTAACTCCTCTTCACGCAATACGGCTTTTAGATCTGTAATGAATAATAGCTTTCGTTGCATGCCAGAATCTCGATAATTATCCAGACGTATCTGCCATCGTCCCTTGCCGCCGGGAAATGCACGTTCCACTAATTCTGCATGTTCCAGCGCTAAACAGTCTCCGAGTTCCATTTGTGCAGCAGTTTTTCCAACGAGTTCTTTGTAGTCCTTTCCCATTAGGCGGCCAGCGGCGGGGTTGGCCAGCTTTACTTTATCTTCCGCATCAAAAGCGAAGATTGCTACATCAATTTGAGCAATCGCTTTATGCAGTAAGCGATACGCCTCTTCCGTGGTTATACGTTCATCGCTA